>Freddie_p1__coassemble_621_pt1 | contig 86123 bp, 96 predicted proteins | sample Freddie_p1__metabat2_low_PE_013 | metagenome-assembled genome bin Freddie_p1
CGAAGAGCGAACTGAGAAGCAATGTACAGGTTTGTATAGCTTCCAGATAACGGTCAATATGGTCTTTCCTTGCAACGAAATTCGAAAGACTGCTTGGGAAGTTTTGAAGAACTTCGACCACGCTCTGATTCTTAGAGAGGATGATCCTTTGCTTCCCGCTATCCTTGCCGTCTACGATGCACAAGGCATTCGAAACGGAGCTCCCTCCAACAGAATGAAGGGTGCTCCAGTTAAGACAGACCTCATTACCTGTTATCCCGATTGCCGTCTTGTCGTTACAAAGGAAACGCTCACCACGGAAGGAATGATCAAGATCGCTTACGATCTGCTGAAAGACAAACTCAACATTGCCAAAATCACTTTCACGAGCGGTGTAAATGCAGCTTCTCAGGAATATAAACCTCAAGGAACTGTGGACCGCTGTCCTCTCTGCGGTATCGCGTTAGATGAGAACGGCGTATGCCCGAAGTGCGGTTACCGCAAATAGGACGATAACCTTTTGACAAGTAGCCTCTCCCAAGGGGTTAAAAAATCTCAGCAGGGTTTCTCTCAGAAGGAAAACCTGCTGTTTCTCTTGCAGCCGGTTATTTCAAATCACGCGCAACAATATACACTTCTGCCGAAGAACTTCTGGAGGCCTCGGGCTTTCGCACGAAAACCTTTCTAAAAGTTTTTTTGCAAGCTTCAACGTACTGAGAATAGCCGCTCCCCTGAAACACCTTGCAAACAAAAGAACCGTTCTTCTTGAGGTTCTCTTTAGCGAAATCCAAGGCCAGTTCATTCAAGAGCAGGCAGCGGGCAGCGTCGGCCGCGGCAACACCGGACAAGTTCGGGGCCATATCGGAGAGAACGACGTCGACCTTCTCCCCTTCCAAGAGATCGGTTAGCTTGTCTGCGACTTCCTGCTCTCGGAAGTCGCCCTGCAGGAAATGGACACCTTCAATCGGCTCCATCGGCAGGATATCCATGGCGATAACTTTGCCGTCGATTTTCCCGTCCTTATCGGTCAGACGCTCTTTAACAATTTGGGTCCAGGATCCGGGCGCAGCGCCTAAATCGACAACACTCATACCGGGTTTGATGATTTTATCTTTATCATCAATCTCCATGAGCTTGTAAACCGAACGGGCTCGGTAACCTTCCTGAACACTTTTCTTAACAAAAGGATCGGTCAGGTGACGCTTAATCCAAGCAGGATTAGAGCGAAGTTTCTTTTCAGATACCGGCATAGGCTTACACTTTCAAAAAAATCAAATAAGGAGTTAATGATGTCACAATTAGTGCTCGATCGTAACGCTCGCCTCTTACTTCAGGCAAAAGCACATCACCTCGATCCGGTGGTTCTGCTCGGCGGTAACGGTCTTACAGAAGCCGTGATTAAGGAAGTGGACCGCGCCTTAACCGCTCACGGCCTGATCAAAGTCAAAGTCCCGAGCGACGACAGAGAAGAACGCACGGCCATTTTTGAAGAACTGGCCGACAAACTCGGCGCCGCCAAGATTACCCAGATCGGCAAGCTTTTGGTCTTGTTCCGTCCGATTCCTGAAAAGGAAGAAACCGAAGAAGCTCCGAAGGTTAAGAAAGCTGCTCCGGCTGCCGCTCGTAAGACCGGCGCCAAGGCCCGCAATAATCGCAAACGCCTCACGGAAATGATTCAGAACAAGAACAAGGAAGCTAAGAGCCTTCCCTGGGCTAAAACCGTGAAGAAAGGCAAGACACCGAAGGGCCAAGTAAAAGCAGTGGGAGCCAAAGGCAAGACCCTGGGCTCCCGCTTAGCGAGCAAAAATAAAGGCCTCTCCGAAGAGTAAAGCCTTTATCAGTGCATCAAATTAGATGTATTGAACCGAAATAATTTCGTATTCAGACAGGCCCCCCGGGGCCTGTACTTCTACCTCATCCCCTTCAGACTTGCCGATTAAGGCACGAGCCATCGGGCTGGCAACGGAAATACGGCCGAGCTTGGTGTCGCTTTCGTCATTGCCCACGATCTGAACGGTCTGGCGATTACCGGTTTCGACGTCTTCAATCGTCACGGTCGCGCTGAACACAACCTTCCCGTTGTCCGGCAGGGTTGTCGGATCAATCACCTGGAACTGAGCAATTTTGCTCTCGAGCTCTAAAATTCGACCTTCAATAAAGGCCTGAGACTCTCTGGCTGCATCATATTCGGCATTTTCAGAAAGGTCTCCCTTTTCACGTGCTTCGGCAATCGCCTGAACAACGGCAGGTCTGTCCTGCGTCTTCAAACGCTGAAGCTCGTCTTTCAACATCTTTGCCCCGCGGGCGGTAATAGGTATAGGCATTTTCTAAAAATCTAAAGGCGGTCGTGGACCGCCTGTTTATGAATGAATGCGCTAATCATAGCGCATTCAGTTTGGAGGATTTCTTCCTTGCTCCTGATGCGGGTCGTGTGTCCCGCTTTTTGGTGTAAGGAAACTCTTCCGATGATTAAGCCAGAGAAGAGACCAACACAGCCTTGATCGTGTGGAGACGGTTCCCGGCCTGCTGGAACACAATGGAAGCCGGAGATTCAAATACTTCTTCTGTCACCTCCACACCGCCCGCGAGTTCGGGATGCGCTTTGATGACGGCTTCACCGACCTTAGTTTCCATGTTGTGATAAGCGGGCAGACAGTGCATGAACTTCACGTCGGGATTGCCGGAAGCTTCCATGAGTTTCTTGTTGACCTGATATGGAAGAAGCGCAGCGATACGTTCGTCCCAAACTTCTTTGGGCTCGCCCATCGAGACCCAAATATCTGTATGGATGAAATCAACGCCTTTGACCGCGGCTTCCGGGTCATCGGTAATCGTGATCTTAGCGCCGGAAGCCTTAGCGAATTCACGGCACATATCGATGAGTTCCTGAGAGGGCCAGTATTCCTTCGGGGCACCGATACGAACATCCATACCCATCTTCGCACCGACGAGCAGCAGGGAGTTGCCGGTATTGAAGCGAGCGTCTCCGACATAGGCATAGGAGATGTCTTTCCAGCGTTTGCCGCTGGCTTCCTTCATGGTGAGCAGATCGCAGAGCATCTGAGTTGGGTGCCATTCATCTGTCAGGCCGTTAAAGACCGGGACACCGGCGTATTCTGCCAGCTCTTCAACGGTTTCCTGCTTAAAGCCGCGGAACTCGATGCCGTCATACATAGAACCTAAGACGCGGGCGGAATCCTTGATGCTTTCTTTATGACCGATCTGGGAGACGGACGGGTCAAAGAAAGTCGTGTTGGCGCCCTGATCATAGGCCGCTACTTCAAAAGCAGAACGAGTACGGGTAGAAGTTTTTTCGAAAATCAGAGCGATGCTCTTTCCGCAAAGCAGCGGACGTTCCGTACCAGCTCTTTTGGCCTTCTTCAGGTCTTCAGCCAATGACACCAAGTAATCAATCTCGTCAGGTGTATGGTTGACAAGACTCAGTAAGGAACGGTTTTTCAAATTAATGGGCATATTGTCTCCCGGTTAACTGCGCCCTCTTGAATTAAGAGGGCGCTCATACGAATGAAATCAATGCTGAAGATGTTTATGCAGTTTTTGCTGTGCATAAACTTCCGTGTCCTTCATGTGCCGAATGCCTTCGATCACCGCCAAAGCGTTTGCCATCGCAGTGTAGAAGGTCACATGGTTGGCCAAAGAAGCGATACGGATCGCAGAAGCATCGGCAATTTCGGAACGGCTTTCGGCAGCGACGGCGATCACCAGCTGGATGTTGCCGTTCTTCAGTTCGTCCACAATGTTCGGACGGCCTTCGGAAACCTTGTTCACCACATCGCATCTGTAGCCCGCTTCGCGAATGACTTTAGCGGTACCGCGTGTCGCCACGAGCTGATAGCCTGCTTCCGTGAAGTTCTTAGCGAGCTGCGGCAGACGAGGCTTGTCTTCTTCCTTAACGGAAATGAAGACGCGGCCGGACTTCGGAATCGCTGAGTCCGCACCTAACTGGCTCTTAAACAGAGCTTCGCCGAAGCTGCGGCCGACACCCATGACCTCGCCGGTGGAACGCATTTCCGGTCCGAGCACCGGGTCAACGCCCAAGAACTTAGCAAACGGGAAAACAGCTTCCTTAACGCTGTAGTGATCGAGATCCACTTCAACCGGCTGCTTCTGATCTTCCAGGCTCTGGCCGACCATGCAGCGGGCGGCAATCTTCGCGAGCTGCTGTCCGGTGGACTTAGAAACAAACGGAACGGTTCTGGAAGCACGCGGATTGACTTCGAGCACGAAGATTTCCGGATGATCGGAGAATGCGTGCTGAATCGCGAACTGAACATTCATCAGACCGACGACGTTTAAAGCACGAGCCATTTCGCGGGTCTGGCGCTTAACTTCTTCGACCAAGGCCGGATCCAGCGAGTACGGAGGAATCGAGCATGCAGAGTCACCGGAGTGGACACCGGCCTGTTCGATGTGCTGCATCACGCCGCCGATTCTGACTTCTTTGCCGTCGGAGACGGCATCGACGTCCATTTCTACGGCGTCATCCAGGAAGCGGTCCAAAAGTACCGGAGAATCGAAGGAAACCTTGATGGCTTCGCGCATGTAGCGTTCGAGTTCGCTTCTGTCGTGCACGATATCCATGGCGCGGCCGCCGAGCACATAGCTCGGACGAACCACCAGCGGATAGCCGATTTCGTCAGCCAAACGAATGGCCTCTTCTTCGGTACGAGCAGTTCTGTTGGGCGGCTGATGAAGACCCAGGTTCTGCAGCAGATGCTGGAAGCGTTCACGGTCTTCAGCTGCGTCGATAGAGTCAGGCGTCGTACCGATGATGTTGACACCGTTGGCCTCCAAAGCACGAGCGAGTTTGAGCGGGGTTTGACCGCCGTACTGAACGATAACGCCTTCGGGTTTTTCGACATCGATGATTTCGAGCACGTCTTCGAGTGTCACCGGTTCGAAATACAGTCTGTCGCTGGTGTCGTAGTCGGTTGAAACCGTTTCCGGGTTGCAGTTAACCATGATGGTTTCGTAACCGTCTTCGCGCAGCGCCATAGAAGCATGGACGCAGCAGTAATCAAACTCGATACCCTGACCGATACGGTTCGGACCGCCGCCCAAGATCATGATCTTGCGGCGATCGGAAGGATTGACTTCGGATTCTTCCTCGTAGGTCGAATACATGTAAGCCGTATCTGTCGGGAACTCCCCTGCACAGGTATCCACGCGCTTGTAAACCGGGCGAATTCCGAGTTCATGACGACGGGCTCGAACCTGATCTTCTTTGACCTTCAGAAGCTTAGCCAGACGGCGATCGGAGAAGCCTTTCTCTTTGAGGAAAAGCATTTCTTCCTTAGAGAGCTCGGGCAGGCTGTACTCTTTGAGGCGGTTTTCAATATCAACGAGTTCTTTGACTTGAACGAGGAACCAAGGATCGATCTTGGTAGCACGATGAGCTTCTTTGACGCTGTAGCCCAAACGGAACGCATCCGCCAGGTACCAAAGACGATCGGGGCCCGGTTCGCTGATTTCGTGGTGAATCGTGGCGCGATCGGTAGAGATTTCATTTAAGCCGTCTTTACCGGTTTCCAGACCGCGAAGGGCTTTCTGAAGAGCTTCCTGGAAAGTGCGGCCGATGGCCATCACTTCACCGACGGATTTCATCTGAGTCGTCAGACGCTTATCGGCTTTCGGGAATTTCTCAAAAGCAAAGCGCGGTGTCTTCACGACAACGTAGTCGATGGTCGGTTCGAAGGAGGCCGGAGTACGGCCGCCCGTGATTTCGTTCTTAAGTTCGTCGAGCGTGTAGCCCACAGCCAGCTTGGCCGCCACTTTGGCTATCGGGAAGCCGGTAGCTTTAGAGGCAAGAGCGGAAGAGCGGGAAACACGCGGGTTCATTTCAATAACGACCAGACGTCCGTCTTTCGGGTTCACTGCGAACTGAACGTTGGATCCGCCGGTGTCGACACCGATCTCACGCAGAATTGCGATGGAGGCATCACGCATGATCTGATATTCCTTATCAGTCAGCGTCTGAGCCGGCGCCACGGTGATGGAGTCCCCGGTGTGGACGCCCATCGGGTCGAAGTTTTCGATGGAGCAGACGATGATGCAGTTGTCCTTGCTGTCGCGGACAACTTCCATTTCGTATTCTTTCCAGCCGAGCAAGGACTCCTCAATCAAGAGTTCGTGTGTCGGAGAGAGTTCGAGGCCGCGGGTACAAATCTGGATGAATTCTTCCATGTTGTACGCAATACCGCCACCGGAGCCGCCGAGCGTGAAACTCGGACGAATAATGGCTGGGAAGCCGATCTTAGCCTGGACCTTTAAAGCGTCGTCTAAAGAATATGCAATGCCGGAGCGAGCGCTGCTCAGTCCGATCTTGTCCATTGCTTCTTTGAATTTGAGACGATCTTCGGCTTTTTCGATCGCTTCGGGAGAAGCGCCGATCAGCTCGATATTGTATTTTTCGAGCACGCCGCTCTTAGCAAGTTCCATGGCGCAGTTCAGTGCTGTCTGACCGCCCATGGTCGGGAGAATGGCATCCGGTCTTTCTTTTGCAATGATGCGTTCGACCACTTCTTTAGTGATCGGTTCAATGTACGTTACATCCGCTGTCTGCGGGTCGGTCATGATGGTCGCCGGATTGCTGTTGACCAAAATAACCTTATAGCCTTCCTCGCGGAGAGCTTTACAGGCCTGTGCACCGGAGTAATCGAACTCACAGGCTTGTCCGATGACAATCGGACCGGCTCCGATGATCAGAACCGATTTAATGTCAGTGCGCTTAGGCATGATTTCTTATTCCTTGGATGGATTGGGTTCAGCCATACCGGCTTCGATCAACTCGATGAGGATGTGGATCACCTTGATGTGCAGTTCCTGCACACGGTCGGCAAAACGACCGGCAGGCGTAACGATGGCCACATCTGCAAGTTCGCAAATCGGAGTATTCGGTTTGCCGGTGAGAGCAACAACTTTGATTCCTTTCGCTTTTGCCGCCTGAGCTGCTTTGACGATGTTCTTGCTGGTGCCGCTTGTCGTAATACCAAGCAAGACGTCCCCTTCTCTACCCACTCCTTCAACAAAGCGGGAGAAAACGTATTCATAGCCGTAATCGTTTGCCACGCACGACATATGAGAGGGATCTGCCAGCGACATTGCCGCGTAGGCAGGACGGTCTTGTCTGAAGCGGCCGGAGAGTTCTTCGGCAAAGTGCATCGCGTCGCATAAAGAGCCGCCGTTGCCGCAGGACATAACTTTGCCGTTCTGCTTCATGGAGGCGACCATGAGGTCAGCCGCTTCGACGACCTTGCGGAGCATTTCCTCGTTGGAAAGCAGGTTGTCTAAACCGCTGCGGGCTTCTTGGAGCGCTGCTCTGACTGTCTGAACTTTATCTGTCATAAAGACTCTTTGTACTTCTGAATATTGGCAATGAAACGATCAAACAGCGGCTGAATGTCGTGCGGACCGGGGCTGGCTTCCGGGTGTCCCTGGAAGCAGAAGACCGGAGCATCTTTCATTTCGAAGCCCTGAAGAGAACCGTCAAACAGCGACTTGTGCGTAACTTGAACATTCTCCGGCAGGCTTGCTTCATCAACCATAAAGCCATGGTTCTGACTTGTGATGTAAACACGCTTCGATGCCAAATCCACCACCGGGTGGTTAGCGCCGTGATGACCGAACTTCATCTTGAGGGTCTTTCCGCCGACAGCCAAACCAAGGATCTGATGGCCCAAGCAGATGCCGAAGAGAGGAATCTTGGCATCGATGGCTTTCTTGGCTACTTCAATCGCGAAGTCGCAGGGTTCCGGGTCTCCGGGACCGTTGGAAAGGAAGATACCGTCCGGATGAAGCGCCATGGCTTCTTCAAACGTTGTGCGCGCCGGAACAACATGAACGTGAATACCTCGATCGGCCATTAAGCGAAGGATGTTTTCTTTTACGCCGAAGTCCCAAGCGACCACGCTGTAGGGATAGTCTTCAGGCTGGAACGAACCGGGACGGCCGAGGCCATTGTCCATACGCCAAGTACCTTCGCCCCATTCGTAGCGATATGTCGTGCTGACTTTAGAAGCCAGTTCCTGGCCGACCATTCGAGGTGCTTCTGCAGCAGTTTTAGCCGCAACAGCGATTTCATGATCAGTGAGTTTGCCTTCGGCGGCAGCAACAATGCAGCCCGTCTGGGCGCCTGTTGTACGCAGAATGCGTGTCAGTCGTCGAGTGTCCACTTCGGCCAGTGCGACGATGCCGTTTTGTTTGAGATATTCCGTCAGGCTTCGCTGGCCTCGCCAATTGGAGACCACGGGAGACTCGCTGCGGATGACGAGGCCTGCCACATGAACATCTGAAGATTCCACATCGTCTTGGTTTACGCCGACATTGCCGATGTGAGGATAGGTAAGAGTAACGATTTGTCCTGTATAGGAAGGATCCGTGAGGATCTCTTGATAGCCCGTCATTGCCGTATTAAAAACGACTTCGCCCACGGCCATGCCGGAAACGCCGATAGATCGGCCTTTAAAAACAGCTCCGTCCGCAAGCACTAATGCTGCTTCAGGTCGGGCGTCATTAATAAGATGATTATGCACTATGACTCCGTATCGCCATCGAGACGCCGTTTCGGTCCCGATCGCAGTTAGAAAAAAGCTCGACTAAAGTTGAGTTTGAGACCGAGCGAAATTGATTATATCAACAGGTATTTAGCGGACTTGAAAGATGAAATACTGTTTTTAGATATAGAGGAAAGTTCCTAGATGACGCAATTTTTAGTTTGTTTTTAAGGGAGTTTTTCTATAATTTTGAAGGCACGTTGAAAGGCGAAAAAAATTAGGCCTGAACGATCTTCTCTGCGGCCTTAGGCTCAACCCGAGGAAACAAGCCCCAGGGCCTCTTGCTGTGGTCTTACCGGTTGTTTTAATTGCGAGCCCCTATTAATAACTTTGCTTTTCGAACCTGTCTTGGATCTTTGACGCACTCGGCACAAGCCGAGTGCGTTGGAGCCAAGAAGTTACGTTTCACTTTTGTTTTCATAGGCCCACAGGCGTGTCTCAACAAAGCTAGAGCAATTCCCGATTGTGGACAAAATATCCAAACCATCACATCCTCAAGATTTAGAATTGGAAAATTTGAACCAACGCAGCAACAATATGAATCAGCTCGAACAATTAGCATCCCTAACAACCATTGTGGCTGATACCGGGGACATCGCGTCTATTGCAAAAATCCAACCACAGGACGCAACAACCAATCCGTCTCTTATCCTAAAAGCTTCTAAAGATCCCGCTTACCGGGCTTTTTTAACGGAAGCTGTTGAAAATTCCGTCTCCTTAGAAGACGCTGCAGACCGCGTTCTGGTGAACTTCGGTGCTGAGATTCTTAAACACGTCAAGGGCCGTGTCTCTACCGAAGTTGATGCCCGCCTCTCCTTTGATGTGGAAAAAACGATCGCCAAAGCACGTCGTTTAATCGAACTTTATGAAGAAAAAGGCATCGACAGAGAACGGGTTTTGATCAAAATCGCCGCAACATGGGAAGGCGTTCAAGCCGCTCGCGTGTTGGAAAAAGAAAACATTCACTGCAACCTGACGCTTATCTTCTCCGTTGCTCAGGCAGAAATCGCAGCAAATGCCGGTGTTACTCTGATCTCTCCTTTCGTCGGCAGAATCTATGACTGGTTCAAGAAAAAAGCCAGCGCCGATTGGAATGAAGAAGCAAACGCCGGAGAAAACGATCCCGGTGTCCAGTCTGTCAGAAAGATCTTCGAACGTCTCAAAGGTTTGGGCGCAAAGACCCAGATCATGGGCGCAAGTTTCCGCAATAAAGGCCAAATCGTGGCACTTGCCGGATGCGACCTTCTGACAATTTCTCCTAAACTGATCGAAGAACTCTCGAACGCCGAAGAAAAATTCGAACAGAAACTCGACGTTGCTAAGGTCACTCCGATTCGCGCTGAACCTCTGACGGAAGCTCAATGGAGATTCGCAATGTGCGAGGACGAGATGGCTTCTTATAAGTTAGACGAAGGTATTAGAGCATTCGTAAAAGATACACTCACGCTCAAGGAGACACTACGCCAAATGCGTACCGAGACAGGTAAGATTTGGCCGCAGGATTAATTGCAGAACTTATTTTTAAAAGAGTCGCTAAATGACAAACCAATCTTTTAAACCGAGAAATGCAGGCTCGCTCTTTTTGGTATCCGCTCCGAGCGGCGCCGGAAAGTCTTCGCTGGTCAATGCACTCCTTGCAAAAATTCCGGGCATCGCACTTTCTATCTCTACGACAACCCGCGCCCCTCGTCCGGGTGAAGTCAACGGACGCGAGTACCACTTCACAACAGTTGATGAATTCATCGCTGCCCGCGAAAGAGGTGAGTTCTTAGAATCCGCAGAAGTTCACGGAAACTACTACGGAACCTCCAAGAAGTGGATTGAGGACACAATGGCCAAAGGCGGTGATGTTCTTCTTGAAATTGACTGGCAGGGTGCCCGTCAAGTGAGAGAACATTTCCCCGAAGCTGTAAGCATTTTTATCCTGCCCCCTTCCATTCAAGCCTTAGAAGACAGGCTTCATAAACGCGGACAAGACTCGGAGCAGACCATTACGAGACGTCTTTTGGGCGCCGGAGCCGAAATGGCTCATGCAAGCGAATTTGACTTCGTTATAATTAATTCAGTTTTTGAAAATGCGCTGGATGAATTCTGCGCAATCGTGACCGCAAGCCGTCTCCGTTTTGATAAACAGGCGGCTCGTTGTCGTGACATTTTTATTCAGCTCGGAATCCCGAACTGAATTTGATAGGTTAGATCAATGGCACGTATTACAGTTGAAGATTGTTTAAAAAAGATCCCGAACCGTTTCCAGATGGTTCTCGTAGCATCTGTCCGCGCTCGTCAGCTTTCTCAGGGTCATACCCCAAAAATTGAGTGTAAAGATAAAGCGACAGTCGCCGCTCTCCGTGAAATTGCTGAGGGCGTTACAGGCTTAGAAATGCTCAACGGTATAAGATAATAGAAGTTATCTGCACAGTCGGGGTTCGGCTCGCAGCCGGACTCCTTTTTGTTTTTTGTTGAAGCGCAGAAGAAAACAAAGAATAAGACCTCAGCTAGGAGAGCAACCATGGCCCCGAATACCGCACCTGCAGGAAAAAGCTACGCACAAAAAGCCGCAGACTTATTCATGTCAGCCGTCGGCATGAAATCGGCGCCTAAGCCGGAACCCAAAGAAGACGTCTTTGCTCAGGAAAAACTTAATCCTGTTGCATCTGCCAATCTCCTAGCAGAACGCTGCCGCCAATATCTTTCAAACAGTGATGTCCAAAAGATTCGTGAAGCATTCCGGTATGCAGACCAGGCGCATTTAGGTCAATTCCGTAATTCCGGCGCTCCCTACATTACTCATCCGATAGCAGTTGCTGAAATCCTCGCCTCTTGGCACATGGACGCAGAAACCATTGAGGCCGGTCTCATGCACGATGTCTTAGAAGACACGGGCATTACCAAGATCGAAATGAGCGAAAAATTCGGAGTGAAAGTAGCTGAGCTTGTCGACGGCGTATCAAAGCTGGACAAGCTCAAATTTTCTTCCAATGAAGAAGCTCAGGCGGAAAGCTTCCACAAGATGCTGCTTGCAATGTCCCGCGATGTTCGCGTCATCCTAATCAAGCTTGCCGACCGCCTGCATAACATGCGCACCTTAGGTGCCGTCAAGCCGCACAAAAAGTTCCATATTGCTAAAGAGACCATGGATATTTACGCTCCGATTGCGAGCCGCCTCGGTCTCTTTTCTGTTTACAGAGAGCTCTCTGACATGAGCTTCTCTTACATGTACCCGATTCGCTACCGAGTTCTTGAAAAGAAAGTCGCCGAATCTCGTATGCGTAAGAAAAACGCTTTGGATCAGATTTATCACGAGACTTCAGATCGTCTGGCCGCCCGCAAAATCCGCGGGGACGTCCAGGGCAAAAACAAGTCGCTCTGGCGCATCTACTCAAAGATGAAAGAGCGCAAAATCCGTTTCAGCGAAGTGCTCGACGTTCACAGCTTCCGTGTTTTAGTGCCGACGAGAGACGACTGCTACCGAGCTTTGGGCATCATCCATGAGCTCTACAAACCGGTTCCGGGTCGTTTCAAAGACTTCGTGGCGATTCCGAAAGCGAACGGTTACCAGAGTCTGCATACGACCGTTATCGGCCCAGGCGGCCTCATGGTCGAGTTCCAGATTCGTACCGAAGAAATGCACCACATCTGTGAGGACGGTATTACAGCGCACTGGCTTTACCGCGACCGCAACACATCCGACCAGCTGCAGCGCAATACGATGGACTGGCTCAACGGCCTGTTGGAAATTCAGAAACAGAGCGGTACTTCTCTGGAGTTCATGGAAAATATCAAGGTCGATATCTTCCCGGATCGCGTTTACGTTTTCTCCCCGCGCGGCAGAATTATTCAGCTGCCCAAGGGCTCCACTGCCGTGGACTTTGCTTATCAGATCCATACCGACCTCGGCAACTGCACTATCGGCTGCGAGATCAACGGTGAACCGGCGCCGCTCACGCGCGAACTGAGGAACGGTGAGATGATCAACATCATCAAAGGCGATAAACCGACACCTAATCCTTCTTGGCTTGCCAGCGTTCGTACCGGTAAAGCCAGAGCAGAAATCCGTCAGTACATGCGCTCCCTCTCTGAGGAAGGTAAGATCGAACTCGGTGCCAAACTGCTGGAACGCTCCTCTAAGACCCACCATCTGCCCTACTCCAAAGTCACAGACGAAGACTGGAGCCGCGTCTGCAAATCCAACGGTTTTGCAGATAAAAACGCCGTATTGGACGCGATCGGCGCGGGCCAAAAAGACTCTCTCCTTCTCCTGCATCAGCTCACGGCTCCCTACACACTTAAGGGCAATGAAGAAATCACCGTCGCTGAGAAAGTTCAGGAACCCGTTTTAGACCTTAAAGGTCAGACTTGCAAACTTGCTCCCTGCTGCACGCCGGCAATGGACGATGTCATCATCGGCCATTACATCGCAGGCACCAATACGCTTCATGTCCACCGTAAAGACTGCAGCCACGTCCAGCGCGGAATGCGAGCTGATCCTGAGACCTGGCGCGACCTGCAGTGGAATCCCAAGTACAAAGGCGGCTATCCGGTCAAACTCGATATCGAACTAACCAATACTCATGCCACACTTGAAAGGCTGACCAGCATGATCGCTCAGCAGCACTCGAGCGTCACCGGCTTTGCCATGAGCCAGCAAAACGGCGTGGATAAGGTTGAGCTCACAATCCTGGTGAGCGACACGAAACATCTGCAGAAGATCATCAACGCCATTCGTACTATTGATACCGTCCGACTCGTCAGCCGTCACTTAGAAAGCACGCCGGCGATGAAACCTGTAGACGTAGAAGTCGACGAATAATTTTTGTACTTCTCAACGGCAAAACCCGAGCGATTGCCCGGGTTTTGCCGTCTCTGAAAAGGCTATCGCCTCTTTAACTTGTCGGCTTAGTACTGATCAAAAATCTTCTGGATTTCTTTAGGGTCTTTGGTCTGAGTCAGAGCCAGCATCAGAAGAACGCGGGCCTTCTGAGGATTGAGAGAACCGGAAGAAACGAAACCGTACTTAGCGTCATCAACTTCTGCGTCCTTGGTTGTAGAACCGGTCGGAACACGAGAGGAGCGGACGATTGCAATACCGTCTTTTGCTGCTTTCTCAATGATCGGGAAAGTGGATTTATGCAGGTTGCCGTTTCCCACGCCGGCAGTAACGATACCGTCGTATTTAGCGTCAACCAATGCCTGAGCCTGGATACCTTCAACTCCGGCGTGCTGATAGACCACACCGACCTTCGGCAGCTTGTCTAAACCGTCAACCTTGAACGGTGTCTGAGTTGTGTGTTTGGTTACCGGTGCCGCATCCCACAGAACTTTTCCGTTGTGGATCGTTGCCAGTTGTCCGGCGTTCGGGCTTTGGAAGGTTTCAACGCCGGTTGTGTTTGTCTTAGTAACATCACGAGCACCGAGGACACGGTCATTCATCACAACCATAACACCTTTGCCGGCAGCAGAAGGATCACCGGCAACAGCGACGGCGTTGTAAAGATTGGCGGGACCGTCGGCAGAAAGTGCATTCGACGGGCGCATCGCACCGACCAGAACGATCGGCTTATTGCACTTTGCCGTGAGGTTCAGGAAGTAAGCGGTTTCTTCCATCGTGTCGGTTCCGTGAGTGATCACAAAACCGTCTTTCTTGCCGCATTCAGCGTTGATCTTCTTAGCAAGTGTCAGCCAAACAGCATCGCTCATATCTTGAGAGCCGATCTGTGCAACCTGGTCGCTGGTGACATTGGCAATATTTGCAAGTTCAGGAACTGCCTGCACTAATTTGTCGACACCGACTTTGGCAGCAGAGTAATTGGTTTTGTCAGACGCCGCGGATTGCCCGGCAATCGTGCCGCCGGTCGCGTAAACTGCAACGTTCGGTAATGCGGCAAAAGCAGCACCGCATGCAGCGGCAAGAACAGTTCCTAAAACAGCCTTACGAATCATTCGTCTCCTCCTCAAATTAAGAAAGTAAGTATCACTATGTGGTCTTGACGCTTACCTTTGAATGATTCGAAGATTCTATTAACCACGTTGCTATCTAAAAATCGCTTGTTTGTGGTCATTGACTTTTCAGGGACTTAATTTATTTCCATCCAATTCTCTAACTGTCCCTATAAATCAATCAGTTATCTAATTCTTTAAAACTTTATCTTGACCAAAGCATTGAAAACTCATTTATTAATTGTCGTGGTTTCCACTAATGAATACGGATGATGGGTAACATGAATTTTCTATGCCGTAAATTTCAATTCGCAAGAGATTGTTGCACATAAAGGACAGACTCAAGAAAAATGTTTCAAATCTTTTCCTCCCGACGACAGCTACAAAAATGGGCGCCGAAGCGCCCACTGTTAACAAATTCTGAGGTTAGAGTTTTTCGCTCCTGCCGCCCTTCGGCTGCCACTTCATGAAATGATGTTCAGCCAGAGACACCATCCAGTCCAGCACCAGCGCAAATGCAGTCAGAACCAAAATACCAGCCATAACCGTGTTGATATCAAACGTACTTTCAGCCTGCAGAATCAGATAACCGACACCGCTTGCAGAACCTAAGTATTCGCCGACGACCGCACCGACGAAGGCCATACCGACAGAAGAATGCAGTGAGGAGAATACCCAGCTCATCGCGCTCGGAAGATAAACAAATCGGAGCAGCTGTGTCTTGTTGGCGCCCAGCATACGTGCGCTTGCCAGAACGTTCGGGCTGACTTCACGAACGCCTTGGTAAACGTTGAAGAACACAATGAAGAACACAATGAAGAACACCAGCGTGATACCGAGAGCGACTTTAGAGCCGATGCCTAAGCCGAACCAAACACCGAAGATCGGCGCCAGGATTACACGAGGCATAGAGTTCAGACCCTTGATGTAGGGATCTGCAATGGCAGCAGCGGTCGGAGCTAATGCCAGCCAAAGTCCGACCAAAAGACCGGCAGCTGTACCGAAAACGAATGCTAAGACGGTTTCCGTCAGTGTGACGGCAAGGTTGGGATAGATTTCTAAGTTAACGACAAACCAGTCCCATATAACCTTTCCGATCTGAATCGGTTCACCGAAGAAGAACGCTGCCTGATTCTCGTCCTAGAACATGAACGGAGGAATGAGGCCGGGCTTGGTCATCAGCCACCAGAAGAAGAAAATCGCAACCAGCAGAAGCAGCTGGCAGGTGACTAACTTCGTTTTTGACTGAAGAATAGGTGTGCTTCCTTTTTTCATTTTTTACTTCACCCTGTTTCTCTGATTTTCATAGCCCTTAAGCACTTCTTCGCGAAGGTCGGCCCAAATAGCGTTGTGCAGTTCAATGAAGCGCGGTGTGACACGGACTTCTGCTACGTCACGCGGACGAGCGATATCGATGTAGAACTCACCGATCGGATGAGAACCCGGGCCGGCGGAGAAAACCACCACGCGGTCGGAAATAGAAATGGCTTCGTCTAAGTCATGCGTAATGAAAAGAACGGCCTTTTTCTTCTGTGACCACAGAGCCAGCACTTCGTTTTCCATCAGCTGACGAGTCTGAATGTCCAGCGCAGAGAACGGCTCATCCATCAGAATGATGTCCGGATCCATGATCAGCGTCTGGGCCAAAGCAACACGCTTTCTCATACCGCCGGAAAGCTCATGCGGATAACGGTCTTCAAAGCCGCTTAAGCCCACGCGAGAGAGCCAATGACGAGCTTGTTCATGGCGTTCTTTCTCAGGAACGCCTTTAAACTGCAGACCTGCAGAAACATTATCAATGGCCGTTCTCCAGGGCATTAAAGCTTCTGCCTGGAACATGTAGCCCGCTCGCTTATTTAAACCGACAAGCTCTTCTCCAAAGACTTTGACGGTTCCTTTTGACGGCGTTAAAAGCCCCGCTGCCATATTAAGTACGGTCGATTTACCGCATCCGGTCGGACCGACCACGCTGACGAACTCACCGTCTCCGATTGTTAAATTCACATCCCTAACGGCCGTGTAGTGTTTATTGTCATCACTGACAAAACTGCACGTCACATCGTCAAATTCCACTGCTGGCTGATTCATCTTGAATGCTGCTGTTAGTTGTTATTTGGTTTTTTCTCTTGGGCGGAGCGCTTGGGCTCCGCCTCTTATTTTATTTATTTAGCCGGATATTTCTTTAAGGCTTCATCAACAAATTTATTGGTATAAACCTTGGTTAAATCGATCTTGGCCGGATCGATTTTATCGTTCACGGTCTGAAGGGCACCCAGGGAGATCTTGGCACAGCCGTCCGGGAAGCGTCCGTCCGGAGACAGAGCATCACGGTTCCCTTCAAAACCTGCAAGATAGATACCACGGTTGCCCATTAAGTAAGAAGCCGGAACAACCTTAGCAACTTCTTCCGGAGTAGCTTTAGCCAGCCAGTCATCGGCACGGACAATAGCATTGGTCAGAGCCTGAACTGTCTTGGGATTCTTCTCAACGAAAGAAACCGGAGCGTAGAGGCAGCCGGCAGGCATTGTGCCGCCGAAGAAGCTTTCGGATTCTTTAACTTTACGGGTATCGGCGACGAGTTTGGCGTCTCCGTTCTTCAGAAGGATTGTGATAACCGGGTCGAGGTTAATTAAGGCGTCGATCTGGCCGCTTCTGATCGCAGAGACTGCGCCGGAAGAAGAACCTACACCGATGAAAGCAACGTCTTTAGGTCCGAGACCGCCCTTTTTGAGGATGAAGTTGGCAACCATCTGTGAGGAAGATCCCGGAGCGGTAACGCCGACTTTCTTGCCCTTCAGGTCACTCAGCTGTTTGTAGTCTTTCATTGTCTTATTGGAGACAACGAGAGCGAGCTGGGGAGCACGACCCTGCAGAACAAAGGCAGTCATGGGCTGCTTTTTAGCCTGCATGGAAATGGTGTGTTCGAAGGCTCCGGACACAACATCTGCACTGCCGCCGACAACAGCCTGAAGCGAACGAGAGCCGCCCTGGAAGTCAACGATCTTGACGTTCAGACCTTCGTCCTTGAAATAACCGAGCTGTTCTGCGATGGAAAGAGGCAGATAGTAGTAAAGACTCTTACCGCCCACGGCAATCGTCACGTCTTTCTTTTCCGGTGCTTGCTGAGCAAAAGACATCGGCGCGAAAGTCATAGCTGCAGCGGCACAGGCGGCTGCGATGACGGTACGGCGTGTGAATTTATTCATTTTTATTCCCCAATAATAAAAAAGGCCCGCTTGGCGGACCGTCTTTGAACTACGAATTTAGTTGATAAGAAACGATATATACAAAAACAGTCCTAGCCGACATTCAGGCGCAATCGAAGCAACAAGCCCAAAGCCAAGCTAAGACCGTTAAGAGAAAGGACGCAAACAGCCGCAAACCCCGGGACTGCCGGAGTGTTATTTCGGTTGCCTGTTGTATTCGTCACTTTTCTTCCGTTTGTAAAATTGAGTTACAGATAAAGAATACCGCCTAAATCTCGTTTGTGCGGAAATCCAACTAAGTAATAACGCTTAGAAGAAAAATTTTTTCTCAAATTGCTAAGAACGCGTCTTAGTCGCTTTCACGAACACGTCTGTTAAGCATTGCCTGCGCCACGGTGTTGACATCCGTGTATTCGATTTCGGCCCCGGCCGGAACACCTCGGGCAATACGCGTGAGTTTTAATTGGGGATAGTGTTTGGAAAGAAGTTCCGACACGGCAAAGGCAGTCGCCTCGCCTTCTGCGGTAAAAGAAGTCGCAATGATGACTTCTTTAACTTCGGGTTCGCCGGCGCGCTCTAAGAGCTTATCCAAGCCGATTTCGTGCGGCCCGACGCCGTTTAACGGGGACAGGCGTCCCATCAAAATAAAGTAGCGGCCGTGATAAGAAAGGCTCTGCTCGATCACCATCAAGTCAGCCACGCTTTCAACGATGCAAAGCAAGGAGTCATCACGGTTATGAGAAGCGCAGAAACTGCACAGCTCGCCGTCGGTCAGATTGTTGCAGCGGGCACAGCGATGCACCGTCTTGGTGGCCTTTAAGAGCGCTTCTCCGAGACGATTCGCATCACTTCTGTCGCCATTTAACAGCTGATAAGCAATGCGCTGAGCAGCTCTCGGACCGACTCCGGGGAGCTTCTTCAGCGCATCAATCAGTTCGGCAATTGCTCCGATTTGTTCCATTGAATTAGAACGGGAGTTTCATGCCGCCGGTAGCCTTGCTGATCTTGGCGTTGGTTTCGGCTTCGACCTTCTTGGAAGCGTCGTTGATTGCTGTCAGAAGGAGGTCTTCGAGCATTTCGCGGTCAGCATCGGCACCGACCAGGCTGTCGTCGATCATGACGCGGCGGCAGACGTTCTTGCAGGTCATCGTGACTTTGACCATACCGTTGCCGGCTTCACCGGTGACTTCAATGGTTTCGAGCTCTTTCTGAGCTTTCTGAATGTTCATCTGCATCATCTGAGCCTGTTTCATCATCTGGCCCATCTGACCCATTCCGCCAAATCCTTTCATTTTGATTCCTTTCAAATTTAAATTGTTCTAACTTTGCCTTCTTTATCTAAAAGATCCAAGTCTTCTGCCTTCGGCTCGACGTTAAAGACCTTCATGAAAGAAAGAATTCTTTTGTCTTTCTTCAGCTCGGAGAGCTTTTTCTGCTTTTCTGCTAAAAATCTCTGAGCGTAAAGCGTACGTAGATTCTGGTATTTCGTGGGTGCCGTCGTCACTGTGACGTGGACGTCGCTCCCAAGAACCTTCTTCAATTCGGCCGCAAGTTTAGCAACCATATCGTGCGCTGTCAGTTTTTCCAAATCTACGGTGAGCTTCATATTCTGACCGTCGAAACTCTCGAGCTCGGCACTCGTGACTAACGGCTGAGACGCCGGATCCAAATGAATTTTTTCTGCCGCTTCAAGCCATGCGTTCATTTGAACGGGCTCTGCGGGAATATATTCCTTCTGCTTTTCCTGAGGAGCGGGCGGAAGCACGGAGACCCCGGCTTCTTCTGAATATTCTTCGGGCCAAGCCGGCGGCGCCATCCAGTCGAGGTCATCAGCGGGAACGCTGTCAGTCTCCGGAACCCACGGCGCATCGTCATCCGGCATGTCGATGGAAGGGATCGCAGGAACGCCCGCTATTTCCGAAGGAAAAGGCTCAGCTTCCGACGCCTTCGGCTGAGGTTTGACTTCCTTTGCCGCGGGAGCCGATGCTGCCGGTTTTGTCTTTTCGGCCGCTTTCTTCTTTAAGTTAGGAACTGCAGATTCCGAACCTTGCGGAACAAACACAGGTTTGCCCGTCGCAATACTGTGATCCCAGGGAATGTCTTCCAGCTCCTGTGCGGATAAAGCCGATTTTGCAGAAGCCGCCGGAGCTTCGAGCGCTTTCGGCTGAATTTCCGCAGACTGAACTTTTTGCTGCGCCGGCAGCTCAGTCTTGGCCGGCTCAGTTTTTGGGAGAGCGGGTGCCTCTTCTTTGTGCGTTACGGCAGCAGGCAGGCTTTTCGGCATCTTTCCTTCTAGAGGAGCAAACGCCAGCATGCGCAGCAGCGCCATTGTGAAACCTGCATACTCATCAGGTGCCAGCGCCATGTCGTTACGGCCGTGAATCGCAATCTGATAGAAGAGCTGGACTTCATCCGGAGAGAACACGCTTGCTAACTGACGAAGCTCGGAGGCATCAGGCTCTTCATCGGTGAGAATTTCCGGCAGCTGCTGCGCCATCGCAATGCGGTGCAGAAGAACGGCCAAATCTTTCATCGCCTGCGTGTAAGACAGGCTGCGGGCACCGATCTCGTCAGCCACCTTCATGATCTCTTTCGGCTCATGATTGGCCAAGGCGCCAAGCAAGCGGATCAAGGTTGTCGAGTCGATCGTGCCGAGCATCTCGCGCACGGATTCCAAGGTAACGTTGCCCGCGCTGTACGCAATTGCCTGATCAAGCAGAGACAAGCCGTCACGCATCGAACCTCTGGCTCCGGAGGCCAGCATACGAAGCGCCGGCTTCTCGAACGAAATTTGTTCCTTATCCAGCAGCTCAGCCATATGCGAAGAAATGAGCTGAGGAGAAAGGCTCTTCAGATTGAACTGCAGGCAGCGGGAAAGCACCGTTACCGGAACTTTCTGCGGATCAGTCGTCGCCAAAATAAATTTGACATATTCAGGCGGCTCTTCCAAGGTTTTGAGCATCGCATTGAATGCCGCGGAGGTCAGCTGATGGACTTCGTCGATCATGTAGACCTTAAAGCGAGCGTTCGTCGGAACGTATTTGGCGCGCTCCAAAAGCGAGACCATGTCATCAATACCGCGGGTGGATGCCGCGTCCATTTCGATGTAGTCAACGAAGCGGTCTTCGTCAATGGCTCGACAGGCTTCGCAAACGCCGCAGGGCTCAGCGGTAATGCCGCCCTTTCCGTCCGGCCCGACACAGTTCAGACATTTGGCAAGAATTCGGGAAATCGTCGTTTTACCGACACCGCGCGTACCCGTAAAGAGGTAAGCATGGTGAAGTCGATTTTCCGTCAGGGCATGCGTCAAGGCACGAACAACGTGATCTTGTCCGAGCAGAGAAGAAAAATCATGAGGCCGCCACTTGCGTGCCAAAACTTGGTATGACATTAGGCTATTCCGAAATTTATTGTTCAGCCGATTCGACAGAGCGTTTCTCCCCGGTCATCAGCTTTTTAAGCATGACAATAATCCTATATCAATTCGGCTCGGATTGTCTTATCCGTCAGCGAGTTAGGAAATACTTCTTTACGTGAAAATAGACGACAGCTCTTTCCAATTAATCCGGACGCGTCTATCCGGACAGATAGAAATGCTCTAGAAAAACAGAGCGCTTCAAAGGACGCTCTATACAAAAGTAGGTTTTGCTTTTTACTTGGCCGGTTTAGTCTCGGCAAACTGCTCGAGTTTCTCACCGGTCAGGCGGCAAATACGCCATTCCTGCATAACCGTGGCACCGATGCTCTCATAGAAATCGATCGCCGGCTGGTTCCAATCGAGAACAGACCATTCAAATCTGCCGCAGCCGTCTTCGACTGCTTTGGCCGCAAGGTAATTCATCATCTTCTTGCCGATGCCGCGGTGGCGATATTCGGGAAGCACAAAGATATCTTCTAAATAGAGACCTTTGCGGGCAAGGAATGTGGAGAAGTTATAGAAATAGAGTGCAAAGCTTACGGGCTTTTCAGTTCCGTCTTCTTCGGTTATCCAGCCGACAACGGCATAGCATTCGGGCTTATCGCCGAAAAGACATTTTTCAAGGAGTTCGGAAGTGACCTGGCACTGGTCATCGAGTTTTTCGTAATGGGCCAATCCGCGGATAAGTTCGGCAATAACCGGGCAATCCTGAGGACGAGCATTGCGAATATTGAAATTATCCATTTGAGCACCTTATTGAAAAGGAAAGGCGAACCACACCTCGGCACTGCTAGTTTCGCTATGGCTGCTTCGTTCCCGACCTGACCAGATTCACGACGTTCACATGCGAGGGGGCTCGCCGGGTACGAATTATATATGAATTTGAGTTTTGCGCCAGCCGGGAAGAACCGTGCTTCATCGAAAAATGGCCTTTCTCAATCTGCGGTGGTAACATCTGTTTACCACCTTTGAGGAGGAGAAATTGATCAGATTCTGCGTTCCTTTAATCGCGTTGATGCTCGCATTCTCCGGCGTGGCCAATGCCAAGCTCGTCGGCCGCTGGGACCCGGCAGCTTACGCTCAAGGTAAATTTAAAGTTCAGAAAACGGCCGTTATCCGTAAAGCTCCCGCCCCTAAGAAGATTCACGCACAGAAAAAACGTGTTGTCGTCAAGGTTGACTACACGGGCAAGCTCTTTCAAAAAGAGGTTGAGCTGGCAGAAAACTAAACTCCTCTCTTGAAGCACCGGCGCCGTCCGGAGAAGACCAATTGTCTATCTCCTCGGCGCTGTTTCTTTTTCGTCAACGAATTCGGAGCGTTTATCTTTAATTTCGTGCCTGAGATGTCTTGATACCGAACCTTACAAATCCTTGTTATGGCAGACAGCGCCGACGCTCTCACTATTTTCGATTTGTCTGACCGGATTTGACATTGCACGAGCACGCGCTCAAGTCTCTTTCAAGTGTGTATAGTTACAAGAAATTTGTTTCACCTTTTTGGGGCTTTTGAATTAGCTCTAAGCCCTCTCGGTGATAGTATCCCATCATCCGTTGGAGCCATCTTGGTTCCGGGGAATCAATAATTGGAGGTAATTTAAAAAATGGCCTTAAAACAAGTTACAGACGCCAGCTTTGTTGACGACGTCCTGAATCAAAAAGGTGTTGTAGTCGTTGACTTCTGGGCTCCCTGGTGTGGTCCCTGCCGTATGCTCGGACCGGTTCTTGAAAAAGCTGCCGAATCCCTTCCCGACGGTGTTCAGATCGTTAAATACAACGTTGATGAATGCCAGGATGTCGCTTCTCAGCTGGGCGTTCGCGGTATTCCTACTCTTGCCGTTTACAAAGACGGCCAGCTCCAGGCTCAGCAGGCCGGCGCTATGAATTCCGCTCAGTTCTCTGAATTCCTCAAGAACTTCATCTAATTTTGCTTTACAACGGTTCGATTTCCTCTTTATCGGACCGTTGCTCTCTTCCTTTCTTTGTTCTTCCTCCCTCTTTTATTTAAACCTCTTCGTTTGGGATTATTGTGCAATCCTCATTCGCAAGAGCTTCTATTCCTATGCATTTATCCGACCTAAAATCCAAGCACGTTTCCGAGCTTCTTGACATTGCTTTAGAACTCGACGTTGATAACGCCAGCCGCCTTCGCAAGCAGGAACTCATGTTCGCCATCTTGAAGAAGCGCGCGAAAGCCGGCGAACAGATTTTCGGTGACGGAACTTTAGAAATCCTTCCTGACGGATTCGGTTTCCTTCGCTCTCCTGTTTCTTCTTATTTAGCCAGTACGGAAGATATTTATATCTCCCCGTCTCAGATCCGCCGCTTCAATCTTCATACCGGCGACACGGTTGAAGGTGAAGTCCGCATTCCGAAGGACGGCGAGCGCTATTTTGCTTTGGTCAAAGTCGACAAAGTCAACGGTCTTCCTCCCGAAGCTCTTAAACACCGCATTCTTTTTGAGAACCTGACTCCGCTTTTCCCGAATCAGCCGCTCAAACTTGAACGCAACATTTCCGGCGACGAAAACCTTACCGGTCGTCTGATCGATATCCTGGCTCCGATCGGCAAGGGACAGCGTGCTCTGTTGGTTGCTTCTCCGAAGTCCGGTAAGACCGTTTTAATGCAGCATATCGCTCACGCGATTACCGCTAACTATCCGGACGTCATCCTGATGGTCCTTCTGATCGACGAACGTCCTGAAGAAGTGACAGAAATGGAACGCTCCGTTAAAGGCGAAGTCATTGCTTCCACCTTCGACGAACCGGCTACTCGCCATGTTCAGGTTGCTGAAATGGTCATCGAAAAAGCCAAGCGCCTGGCTGAAAGCAAGAAAGACGTCGTTATTCTGCTTGACTCCATTACGCGTCTGGCCCGCGCCTACAACACCGTGGTTCCGACATCCGGTAAAGTGCTTACCGGCGGCGTAGACTCCAACGCCCTGCAGCGCCCGAAACGTATTCTCGGCGCAGCCCGCAACCTGGAAGAAGGCGGCTCTCTCACCATCATCGGTACCGCTCTGGTTGAAACCGGCAGCCGTATGGACGATGTGATTTATGAAGAATTCAAAGGCACCGGCAACATGGAAATCCATCTGGATCGCCGTCTTGCTGAAAAACGCGTCTACCCGGCCATCAACGTTGCCAAGAGCGGAACCCGTAAGGAAGAACTGCTTCTGGCTCCGCAGGAACTTCAGAACATTTGGATTCTCAGAAAGTTCCTTTACGACATGGACGAAATCCAGGCAATGGAATTCCTGCTTGATAAGATGCGCCCGACAAAGAACAACGCTGAGTTCTTTGCCATGATGCGCCGATGAGCGACATCTGTTTGCTTTAAAAAGAAATTTGGGTATAATTTTGCCCTTGTTTTTATTAACTTAGGCACGTTCTGACATGCCGGATGTAAGACTCACAACGGTGAGCGGTCTCGCAAGGTTGGTGGCGACCGACATTTTTTGGAATACACATGAAACCGAATATTCATCCGCAGTATCGTGAAGTTGCCTTCACCGATATGTCCATCGGCAAGACCTTCATCATTCGCTCTACTGCCGACGCTCGTGACACCGTTGAAATCGACGGCGTTACCTATCCGCAGGTTAAGCTTGATACCTCCAGCGAATCTCATCCTTTCTACACTGGCGCTCAGACACGTATCGTCGAAGCCGGCCGTGTTGAAAAATTCCGTCAGAAATTTGCTGCTAAGTCTGCTGCCCTCAACGCTTCTGCTGAAGCTGCCAAGGCTGCTAAGGCTAAAAAATAATTTTTCAGTTTCATACTGATCCGAAGGGCAGCCTTTTGAGCTGCCCTTTTTCTTAGTAAAATCGCACCTTTCAGGTCTACAACCACACTGCCTCGATGTTAAGTAACCATTCCTCTCCGGCCGTCGTCAGCGCATCGGCTGCCGGCAAACTTCCGAGAGCGGCATTAATTGCACTTTTAGCTGCGTTCGTGCTGCCGTTGTTCTTTTCTACGGATGTATGGAGCGGAAAGTCTCTGATTTCGTTCGGTGTAGCCTGGAACATGGCCAACGGCTCTTTAGCCGATTGGCTTCTCCCGAACGTCAACGGATTCCCGGCTTCCGACGTCGGTCCTCTTTCTTTCTGGTTTGCAGCGCTCAGCATTAAAGTTTTCGGTCCCCTCTTCGGCAACGTAGAGGCCTTCCATATTACTGCCGGTCTATGGTTTGCAGTGACCACGGCCGCGATTTGGTACTCCACCTATCTTCTTTCCCGTCGCGACGAAGCCCAGCCTGTGAGCTTTGCTTTCGGCGGAGAAGCCGCGCGAAAAGACTACGGACGCTTAGTCGCCGACATTGCCGTTCTTCTGACCGTGGGTACCTACGGCATCATCGCCGCCTTCCACGAACTGACTCCGGTTACGTGCCTGCTCGCCTTCTCGGCTTTAGCTTTCTACGGCATCGTTTTAAGTCTCGAATATCTGTGGCGCGGTTCAATTATTGCCGGTCTTGCCATCGGCGCCATTGCCTTGGCCAGCAGTCCCGGCGCAGGCCTTTGGTGTTTCTTCGGAGCCTGGGTCGCAATTTTCCTGACGCCTGATTACACCAGCCGCTCCAAGCGCGCCGTGCTAACTTTATCTGTGGCTTTTGCGACCGCGATGCTTTGGCCGATTTTAGTTTTTGCCTGCTTCCCGGCAGAAGCGACCGAATGGTTCAAGAGCTGGATTTCCATCAGCCTTGCCGCGCTTTCTCCGCTACCGGCTGACGAATACCTTTGGCTTCTCAAGAACATTTCCTGGCTGACATTCCCGCTGTGGCCTTTGGCCTTATGGGGCATCTATGCCTGGAGAGATCAAATTCGCCAGGCTCCGCTGATTATTCCGCTTTCCTTCTCGGTTGTTGCACTATGCTCCGTCATTTTTACAGGGACGGAACTCTACAGCACGCTGCTTTTCTTAGTTCCCTCGCTGTCGGTTTTAGCTGCACTCGGCGTGGTCAGCCTTAAGCGCAGCCGAGAAAACTTTCTGGATTTGTATTCCGGCATCATCTGTACGCTTGCCGTGATTGCTGTCTGGGTTTACTTCTTTGCCTGGACACAAGGTGTTCCGGCCAAGATGGCTTTCTCTATTACTCGTTTGGCGCCGGATGTTGAGCCGCACGGAACTTCCGTCTTCCTTTTTCTGCTTGCCGTTATCGCCACCCTCCTGTGGATCGCAATTGTCTTCTGGCGCCTGTTCAAGCACCCGGTTTTTTCCTGGAGAGGCGCTTGGATGGCAGGAACCGGGCTGACTGCGGTTTGGATTATTGTCATGAGCTTATTCGTCAATTTGATTGACGGGGCTCGCTCTATGAAGCCTATTGTCGACAACTTTAAAGCGGTTGCCGTTGAAAACAAAATTCCGCTCGACAAGATCGGTGCTTCTCATTTAACTTTGAGCAATATCGCTGCTTTTAATTACTGGGGCGGCGTCAACTTTGATAAGCAGGCAGATGCACCTTGGATCCTGCGTGCCGTTGACAGAGATTACGATGAAAACACCCTTGATCTTCGCTATGAAGTCGTCGATGTTTTCCAAGGACGTCCGAGAAGCAGCGAAAAGTTCCTCTTAATTCGCAGAAAGTAGTTTCTGCCTTTTTGGTATGTCAACTCGAATTTTGAGCCGGCTTCAACCGCCGGATACTTCCTATTGGGCGATTATTAAGCTCTCGCTCCCCGTCTGGATCTCCAACGTTGCCATTGTCGGCGGAGCAACACTTGATACTTTAATGACCGGCCATCTCGGTTCCACCGACTTGGCCGCTGTTGCCATTGGTTTGGCTGTTTCCGTTTCTGTATTCGTCGCTTTGGTCGGCGTGATGCAGGGGCTCTCTCCGATCGCCGGTCATCACTACGGCGCAGGCCACCACGAGAAAATCGGCTTCGAGCTTCATCAAACGATTTGGCTCGCCATTCTTCTGGCAATCATCGGCATGGCATTGATGTGCTACACGCCGATGTGGATGACGCTGACCAACTCCACCGGACGCGTTGCCGAAATCGCGACAAGCTTCCTTCTGATTAACGCTATCGGTCTTCCGGCTGCGATGGCCGGACGCGCCTATATGGCGATGAATGCCGCAGTATCCCGCCCCAAGGTCGCGATGTGGATTGCGCTGTCCATGCTGGCCGTTAAAGCAGTCACGAACTACATTTTTATCTTCGGCTGGGCATTTATTCCGAGTTTCGGAGGAGCAGGCTGCGCCATATCGTCTACGATCAACGCATTCCTCAGCCTTTTCCTTTACTGGGTCATCTGGCACTACGACAGCTTCTACGCTAAGATGCGGCAGAAGCGAATCTCCATGCCTGACCGCAAGGCCTTAACGAACCTGCTTAAGCTCGGAATTCCGATCGGCTTGTCCGCCTTCTTTGAAGTAACGTCATTTACCTTCATGACGATTTTCATTTCTCGTTTAGGCGCCGATGTCGTTTCCGCTCACCAGATCGTTGCGAACTTAACTTCGCTCTTTTACATGGCTCCTCTTGCCATCGGTGTGACCTCTTCTGTTTTGGTTTCGCAGTCTCTCGGTGCGAATTCTCCTGAAACGGCAAAAATGGCGACCTACAAATGTCTGAAGTTCTGCATTTGCTTAGCAGTGTTCGTCTCTGCCTTGCTCTACTTCTGCAAATACTTCTTTGTAGGTCTCTACACGAGCGATTTGGACGTCATTAAGGTCAGTACCTACCTTATCGGCTTTGCGTCCATCTATCACGTTTTTGACGCGGTTAACTGTGTCGGCAGCTTCTCCATGCGAGGCTATCGAATCACTTTCCTGCCGATGGTCATCTATGGCGTCTTCCTCTGGGGCTTAGGTTTGGGCTTGGGCAGTATTCTTACCTTCACGGATTATTTAAGTCCTGCTCCGATGGGTGCCGCCGGTTACTGGACTGCCATTACGATCGGTTTGACGCTTTCCGGCAACATCGTCGGCGTCTGTGCCGTTTACGTGGCCAGAGCTTTTGCTCACGGACATAAAGTCTGGCTTCGTTAAGTCATTCTTTCACTCTAAAAACAGCTCACGATGGTGGGCTGTTTTCTTACAGATTGTCTTGCGTTAGCAGACGAATTTGCCGTTTTTCATTCAAAAGAATATTGGTAATCGGGCGAACGCAGGACAGCTTACTTTACTCCCGCGCTTTCGCACCAATACCTACCATTAGCCGATCAAAGGTGGGAGCCGATCAGAAAATAATTTAACGTAACTCTTTTAACTCATATAGAGAAGAAGCTCTCTTCTCTAAATCCACACATGTTTTACCCATGGGAGAAAGTTGGTGACATTGGAAGAGTTTCTGGCCTCAAAAACACCGGAATTCCGAGAAAAAGTTAAGAAGGAGCATTCACAGATGGTCTTGCAGCATGCCATCTCAAGACTTCGATACGAACAAAACTTGACTCAAGAAGAAGTCGCAAGGAAGCTTCAGCTCTCACAGTCTGTTGTTGGCAAAATTGAAAGAAACGCCATGGACGTAAAATTAACCGATCTCGTGAGATATGTGAACACTCTTGGAGGAAAGCTCTCGCTGCAAGTCGATCTTCCTTCAGGAAAAAAGATCTTCGTTCCATTAACAAATTTTGAGCATTCCAAGGCTTTCCGAAAATCCTGATTCCGTTCTCTACTCGATAACACAGACAACAAAAAACCGCCTTGCGGCGGCTTTTTGTTGGAATATCAGTCTGTTAATTAACGACCGTTCTGTGTGCGCAGAGCAGCGATTCGATCTTCAATGGAAGGATGCGTAGCAAGCAGCTGGCCGATAGAACCGGCGATACCGAATCCTTTGACAGCACCCGGAAGCTCTTCGGTCGGGACGCCGCCCAAACGAGCCAGAGCGTTGATCATCGGAGTCGAGCTGCCCATGATCTTTGCGGCGCCGGCATCGGCTCTGAATTCGCGATGACGGGAGAAAGCAGCCACAACTATGGAAGCCAGGAAACCCAAGACCAAGTCAAGGATGAAGGAAGTCACGTAGTAACCGACACCAGGAGCATCATCCTCATTGCGGAGAATGCCGCGATCCACAAAGTTGCCGATGATACGAGACAGGAAAACGACGAAGGTGTTGGTAACACCCTGAATCAAGGTCATGGTCACCATGTCGCCGTTGGCAACGTGAGCGATCTCATGAGCCAAAACGGCTTCCACTTCTTCTTTGTTCATGCTGGAAAGAAGGCCGGTGGAAACAGCCACCATGGAAGAATTCTTTGTTGCGCCGGTCGCGAAAGCATTGGCTTCGCCTTCATAGATACCGACTTCCGGCATCGGGATACCGGCTTTCTGAGAGTGATGATGAACGGTGTCAACGAGCCAAGCTTCGAGTTTGGTGCTCGGATGATTGACGTCAATCATCTGTACGCCCATCGTCGATTTGGCAATCGTCTTGCTCATGAGCAAGGAAATGATGGAACCGCTGAAGCCGACAATCGCCGCAAATACCAGAAGTGTCCCGTAGCTCTGGCCCTTTCCGGCAACGTTAGAAAAGTTGATTCCGAAAACGGCAGAAACAATGTTGAGGACAACTCCGAGTACAACCAAAACGGCTACGTTGGTCAGGAGGAACAAACCTATTCTTTTAAACATATCTACTGATCAATCCCTGGATAAATGTTGTTATTGCATATCTAATTATCAGTTATTGCATGCCCCCATGCCCCGCAAAATTTGGATGAAATTGTTTCAAATTATGCAGTTGCCGGCGGTCTTGTTACCTTCCTGAAAGGGTTTCCTGACGAACAGGCGGGAAGGTTTCCCACTGGTGGCATCCGGGGCATCGCCACAAGAATTTACGCGTTGCAAAACCGCACTTTGTGCACTTGTAGCGCACCGCTTTGCTGAGCATATTCTTCAATAAACCGTGAAGCTGCTTGAGCGATTCGTTTTCGGGTTCATTTGCCAAACGCAAGTCAATCAAACGGTAAAAAGCCACCAGGGTCGGCTGAGTCTTCAGATGTTCCTGAATCAGCGCAATCGCTTCCTTGGAGTTGCCTGCTTTGCCGAGCAGAATACCGGCGGTATCCACCTCATCGGTAGTAGAACCGTCTTTAAAAAGGTCTTCCAAATACTGAACGGCCTCTTCTTTGCGTCCGGCTTCAAGAAGCAGGGAAGCAATTTGATCGACAACAAGGGTTCCGTATGCAGGAGAAATCTGACCGACCTGTTTCCATGTGGCCAAGGCTCCGTCAATGTCGCCCTTTGCTTTGAGCATCTTGCCCTTAATAATCAGGGCACGCTTATTGTTCGGATCTACTTTAAGTGCTTTTTCAAGAGCTTCGGCCGCACCCTTGAAATTCTTAAAGTAGAGATTTTGCTGCGTCAATTCGCAGTAAAGCTGAGCAATACGGGTGCTCTGATCCTCACCGCTCTGACGCTGAATAATATTAGCTTCGTCGATTGCTTTCTGCCATTCTTTTTCTGTTTCGTAAATATGCAGAAGTTCCTTGCGGGCAATCGTCTTGTAGCTTTCACTCGTGTCGGAAAGCTTCAGGAATGATTCCTCGGCACGATCCCAAAGACCGGCTTTCAAATAATCTTCACCGAGCTCATAGAGCGCTCTGGAGCGAATCTTTTTCGGTAAGTCTTCACGGTTCACCAAGACATTGTGAATCTTGATGGCGCGGTCAAATTCTCCGCGGCGGCGGAAAAGTCCCGCAAGCGAAAAATGCATTTCAACCGTATCCGGATCGAGTTTGACCAGATTGATAAAGGCATCAATGGCCTGGTCCTGTTTATTGCTGAGAAGGAGATCTACGCCTTTGTACAGCGTGTCTTTTTCATCCGCGATCGTCTGTTTCTCTTTGATGTCAAAAGAACGGGCAAACCAGCCGGCCGCGAAAAGAAGCGGAACCAATATAAGGTACCAAAGCTCAAAATCCATGGGATAACCTGCAGCTTTCTCTAAAAATAATCCATTGTATTCGCAAATGCCTTGTCCTAGAACAACTCATTGCGCCGGAACCGAAAAAATAAACGGCCCGGTTGTTCACACAACCGGGCCTGGGCAACTAACTTATGCCGAGCCGAGACTAATCGTCAGCCAACTTGTCTACGCGTTCACGCATTTCTTTACCGGCCTTGAAGTGAGGCACGATCTTGGCGGGAACTTCGACAGTATCTCCGCTCTTCGGATTACGGCCCACGCGAGGCGGACGGTAATTGAGCGAAAAGCTTCCAAAGCCACGGATTTCAATCCGGCTGCCTTGCGCTAGCGCGGCAGTCATAGCATTCAGAATCGAATTAACAGCATCGTCAACATCGCGAGCGGTCAGATGATTTCCGATGACTGCCGGATCAGCAGCAAGCAGCGCAATGAGTTCTGACTTAGTCATTGCAACCTCGCTATAAATTATTTGTTCTGTTCGAGCTTAGCTCTCAGGAGAGCGCCGAGGTTGGTTGTACCGGCCTGGGCGTCTTCTTCCATCTTAGCCATGGCTTCACGAGTTTCAGCCTGATCTTTGGCGCGGATGGACAGCTGGATGGAGCGAGCTTTGCGATCGATGTTGGTGATCGCAGCTGTAACTTCATCGCCTTCTTTCAGAACATTGCGAGCGTCTTCAACACGGTCCGGACCGATTTCGCTGGCGCGCAGATAGCCTTCTGTGTCGTTACCGAGATCGATAACAGCACCCTTGGCTTCAACGGACTTAACTTTACCGGTAACAACGGAGCCCTTTTCGTGTGTGGAGCAGAAGTTGTTGAACGGGTCACCGCTCATCTGCTTAACACCGAGGGAGATACGTTCACGTTCGACGTCGATAGAGAGAACAACTGCTTCGAGTTCTTCGCCCTTCTTGTACTTGCGAACAGCTTCTTCACCGGGTTCTGTCCAGGACAGGTCGGAGAGGTGAACGAGACCGTCGATACCGCCTTCAAGACCGATGAAAACACCGAAGTCGGTAATGGACTTGATCTGGCCTTTAACTGTGTCGCCCTTCTGGTGTGTAGCGGCAAATTCTTCCCAAGGATTGGGTTTGCACTGCTTCATGCCGAGGGAGATACGACGACGTTCTTCGTCGATTTCGAGTACCATGACTTCAACTTCTTCGCCAAGCTGAACGACTTTCTTCGGATCAACGTTCTTGTTTGTCCAATCCATTTCGGAAACGTGGACCAGACCTTCAATACCGGCTTCGATTTCAACGAAAGCACCGTAGTCAGTGATGTTGGTAACCTTACCGAAGAGACGTGTGCCCTGCGGATAACGGCGGGCGATACCGATCCAAGGATCTTCGCCGAGCTGTTTGATACCGAGAGAAACACGGTTCTTTTCCTGATCGAACTTCAGAACCTTAGCTGTGATTTCCTGACCCTGTTCGAGGACTTCGCTCGGATGACGAACGCGGCGCCATGCGAGGTCGGTGATGTGCAGCAGACCGTCGATACCGCCGAGGTCAACGAATGCACCGTAGTCAGTAATGTTCTTAACGATACCCTTGACGATAGCGCCTTCCTTGAGTGTTTCAAGGAGTTTGGCTCTTTCTTCACCCATGGAAGCTTCGACAACAGCGCGACGAGAAAGAACGACGTTGTTGCGTTTGCGGTCAAGCTTGATGACCTTGAATTCCATGGTCTTGCCTTCGTAGGGCGTTGTGTCCTTAACGGGACGTGTGTCAACCAGAGAACCCGGCAGGAATGCACGGATGCCGTTGGTCATCACAGTCAAGCCGCCCTTGACCTTGCCGGTAACAGTACCGGTAACGAGTTCGCCGGTTTCGAGGGCTTTCTCGAGGTTCATCCAGGCAGCCAGGCGTTTGGCCTTATCGCGGGACAGGACTGTGTCGCCATATCCGTTTTCGAGGCTTTCGATAGCTACGGAAACGAAATCGCCAACCTTAACGTCGACTTCGCCGCGGTCGTTCTTGAATTCTTCGATAGGAATGAAGGATTCGCTCTTGAGGCCGGCGTTAACAACGACGTAGTTGTAGTCAACGCGGACGACTTCTGCGGGGATAACTTCACCCTGCTTCATTTCCTGTTTAGCAAGGCTTTCTGCGAACAAATCGGCAAAGGATTCGGTAGGCTTGGTAGTAGTGTTGGTCATGTAAATAACTGTTTGCTCTGATAAAAATAATCAGAACGGGTTAAAAAATTCCCGACGACCGGATGGACGTCAGGGGCACGGTAAAAAGGCTTTTTCAAGCCTTGCTCTCGCGGTACCAGGCGAGAACCTGATCGATCGTTTCCTGCAGAGTAAGGTCGGACGAATCGAGGATTCGCGCCCCTTCTGCCGGCTTCAAAGGTGCCACAGATCGCTCCATATCACGTCTGTCACGATCCTTCAAGTCGGAAACGAGGTCGTCAATATTACTTGAGATTCCTTTTTCTTTCAACTGGTTATAGCGTCTTTTTGCACGCGACTCAGCCGATGCTGTTAAAAAGATTTTCAGTCGAGCTTCGGGAAAAACCACACTTCCCATGTCGCGGCCGTCTGCCACAAGGCCGGGTTCAACTGCGGATCTTCTCTGCAGTTCGAATAAAGCTTTTCTGACGCCGGGATAGGCTGCTATTTTGCTTGCGTTCAAACCGACTTCTTCTGTGCGAATCGCGTCGGTCACGTCTTTGCCTTCAAGGTAGATTTTTCCGTCCTTGAACAGCGGCTTAAGCAACCGGGCGACCTTTTCCGCCGCAGCGGCGTCGCCCAAATCCATACCTTGGTTCATGCAGGCAAGAGCAGTCAGACGATAAAGCGCACCGCTGTCGAGCACATGAAAACCCAAAACTTTGGCTACTCCGGAAGAAACGCTTCCTTTTCCGGAAGCGACCGGTCCGTCAATTGCGATGACATCAACTTGGCTCATTATTCCTTCTCCACCACGCCGGCCAGACGTTCAAAGTAATCGGGGAATGTTTTTCTCACGCAGTTCGGATCACGGATCTCCACAGAAACACCGCCTGCGGCTATCAGCGACATGCACATCGCCATGCGATGATCCTTATAGGTGTCAAAAACCGCGCTTCTGAGTTTTTCCGGCGGCGTAATTTTGATCATGTCGTCCGTGCTTTCCACTCTGCAGCCGACTTTGGTGAGCTCGTTGTGCATCGCCGCAATACGGTCGGTTTCTTTGACTCTCCAGCTGGAGATGCCTCGGAGGATTGTCGGACCTTCACACATCGGTGCCATGGCCGCAAAAGTCATCGCCGCATCCGGAATCGGACGGACATCGGCCTGCAGTCCGTGCAGCTTGTGACCGTAACGGCTCGGACCGGTCTTAATCCAGTTCTCTCCTCGGGTCACGGTTGCGCCCATCTTCACAAGATATTCGACAAAGGCCGCATCACCTTGGACGCTGTCCGCGCCGATACCGTTAATCTTCAGCGGACCGACTAATGCGCCGAGTGCGAGAAAATACGAGGCACTGGAGGCATCTGCCTCCACTTCAAAAATGCCCGGAGCCTTGTACGGAGTCTTGGGCACTAAAAAATCTTTTTCCGAAGTTTTCACTTCAACACCGAACCGTTCCATCAGACGGCATGTCAGCGAAACGTAAGGAGAGCTGATCAGTTCGCCGTCAATGCGGATTCTCAGGCCTTGTTCCGGCGCAATTAACGGTGCGGCCATCAAAAGGCCGGAGACGAACTGACTGGAAACGTCGCCGCGAACATGGACAATGTCGCTATTAATCTTGGTCGCCGGTTCGATCTTGATCGGCGGAAATCCCGGCTCTCCGAGATAAGAGAGACGACCGCCGACGGAATTCAGCGCTTCAACCAGGTGCGCAATCGGACGCTGGCGCATTCTGGCAACGCCGTCCAGTACATATTCTCCGCCGCTGAAAGCCAGAGACGAAGAGAGCGGACGCATCGCGGTGCCGGCGTTCCCGAGAAAAAGATCTGCCTTCTTGACAGGAAAGTTTCCGCCGCAGCCTTCCACCTTCACAACCGTACCGTTGTCGGAGACTTCAAGCTTGACGCCGAGAGCCTCCAGTGCTCCGATCATCATTTCCGTATCTTCGGCCGCCAACAGATTCTGCAGCTCGGTTGTCCCCTCAGAGAGCGCAGCCAGAAGCAGGGCTCGATTGGAGATGCTCTTAGAGCCAGGTAAGTCGACCGACCCTCCGACTTTCTTAATCGGATCAAGTTTTAAAATTTCTTCCATCGTTCTTATCCTTATTTTCCGGGGAAGACCAAGCCGCGACGGTTTTTAACGGCATTTTCAAAAACGCTTTCCAAAGCCTTTCCGTCGGACTCATCAATATATTTTTGAAGCGTGTCCAAAGAAGTACGGTAGCGTTTGAGCTCGTGAGACAATGCTTCGCGATTAGACAGGCAGATGTCGCGCCACATCACCGGAGAGCTCGACGCGATACGTGTGAAATCACGGAAACCGGCACCGGCCATCTTGAGTTTTTCCTGAGCGTTCTCTTCTCTCGCAATCATATCCACCAAGGCGTAAGCCAGAACATGAGGCAAGTGACTCACCGAAGCAAACGTAAGGTCGTGCTGATGCGGGCTCATGGTCTGCACACGCGCCCCTGCCTTACGCCACGCGTCTTCCATAAAGACGACGACTTTCGGATCCATACCTTCGTCCGGTGTGGAGATGACGACTTTTTCATCAAAAAGATCTGCTGAGGCATAGTCCACGCCCGGCATTTCGCCGCCGGCAATGGGATGTGCCGGTGCGTACTGATGAAACTTATCGCCGAGTCCTTTACGCGCAGCCGCTATCACGGTCTGGCGAGTTGAGCCGACGTCGGTAACCACGGCATCGGGCTTAAGGAACGGTGCCATTTCAGTAAAAACGGACTCCATGGCTTCAACCGGAACAGCGCTGACGACAATATCAGCATCCTTGACGGCCTCTTCCATAGAAGTCGTCACGGCGTCTGCCGCGCCTTTGTCCAAGGCTTTCTGCAGAGTGGCCGGATTGTGTCCGAAAGCGATCACTTCGTCGACAATGCCGGCTCTTTTCCAGCTGAGCGCCATTGATCCGCCGATAAGGCCGCAGCCGATCACTGCCATTTTCATGCAGACTTCTCCCCAAACTTTATCAAGGCTTCTTTCAGAACTTCCAAAAAACGCTCGTTTTGTTCGGGCGTTCCGACAGACACACGAATCCATTCCGGCAAGTCGTAAGACCTCATACGGCGGACAATGATGCCTTTCTTCAGCAGGTACTGAACGATATCGTCGGCATGCGGTCCGACTTTCACGGTAATGAAGTTGGCGTGCAGTCCCATGTACGGAAGTTTTAATGCATCAAAGGCTTCGGAAAGGAACTTGATGCCTTTGCGATTGACTTCCAGGGTCATCTCCACAAAGTCCTGATCCTTTAGAGCTGCCAAGGCTGCAATCTGCGAAAGATCATTTACGTTGAACGGATGACGAACGCGGTTCAGCATGGAAAGCAGTCCGGGCTGAGCAATGCCGTATCCGACTCGAGCGCCGGCTAAGCCGTAAGCCTTGGAGAAAGTGCGGGCAATCATCACATTCGGATGCAGACGAACGATTTCCATAGAGTCGCAGCGCAGTGCGGGTTCCAGGAACTCGACATAAGCCTCGTCAAACAAAACCATCACCGTCGGAGGAACCTTGTCCAAGAAGTCGAGAATGTCTTTTTCGGCAAGGTAAGTTCCGGTCGGGTTGTTGGGGTTCGTTAAGAAGATCAAACGGGTGCGCTCATCTACGGCATCGGCCATTGCGTCGAGGTCGGCATTGAAGTCTCCCGTTGACGGTATTTCAATCGTCTCGGCTCCGCACAGACGCGCAACCATCGGATACAGCGAGAAAGAATACTGCGGATAAATCGCCGTTGTACCTTCGGACAAAACGGTCTCGGCGGCCAAACCCAACAATTCGCTGGAGCCGCTGCCGATAACAACCCAATCCTGCGGCACGCCGTATTTTTCTGCGATGGCCTTCTGAAGATGATAGGCATCGGCATCCGGATAACGATTGAGATTCAAAGCCGCGGTTGCAACCGCTTCTTTAACCTTAGAGCTCATGCCGTTCGGATTCTCGTTGGCGACCAGCATGATGATCTCTTCGGGTTTAAGACCTAAATCAGCTGCAACATCTTCAATCGGCTTGCTTGCGACATATTTGTCCAAAGCCTGCACCCAAGAGGGCGTGGTAATTGTTGTTTCGGTCATAAATTTGATCCTTTTGTATCGGACCGGCGGAAATTCTTCTCCGTCGGATAGGAACCCAGACATTTCAGAGAAGCACAGCCTTCACGGAAAATCTCCAGTGCCTCTCGGATCTTCGGCTCACTCATGTTGCCCTCGATGTCGGTGTAGAAGAAATATTCCCATGTTCCGCGCTTTGCGGGGCGCGAGTCGAGTCTCATCATGGACACACCGAAATCATCAAACGGCTTTAAAGCCTGATAAAGAGAACCGGCGCGATGCGGCACGGAGAAGATCAAGGATGTTTTATCTTCCCGGGGATTTGCGGACGGCTCTGCCGGCTCACGCCCTAAGATTAGAAAACGCGTGCGGTTCGTGCTCGAGTCCTGAATATTTGCCGCCACAATCTGAAGCCCGAAAATCTTTGCCGCAACTTCGCCGGCGACGGCTGCATATGTCGGATTTTCGGAAGCCAAGCGCGCAGCTTCGCCGTTGCTCTCCGCCGTCAGTCTTTCTAAAGAAGGCACATTGCGGTTAAGCCACTGAACGCATTGTCCGAGGGACTGCGGGTGGGAGTAAACACGCGTGACGCCTTCCATCGAGCCGGAGCGCGTCATCAGGTTGTGCTGGATCGGAATAGAGCACTCCCCGACAATGAAAAGCGGCGTCTTGAGCAGACAATCCATGGTGCGGTTCACCGCGCCTTCGGTGGAGTTCTCAATCGGAACAATACCGTAGGCGGCGTCACCTGACTCCACTTTTCTAAAGACTTCTTCAATACTTCCGCTGGGCATCCCGACCACACCGGAACCGAACTGACGAATCATCGCCTGTTCGCTGAAGGTGCCGCGAGGACCGAGGTAAGCCACTTTCAGTTCGGACTCAAGGCCGCGGCAAGCGCACATGACCTCACGCCAGATGGCGACCAGAGACTCATTGGGCAGAGGCCCTTCGTTTTTACCGCAGATCTTTTTTAAAACTTCCGCTTCGCGTTCGGGTCGGTAAACCGGGAGACCGGCCTTAGCCTTGATCTCGCCGATTGCCTTTGCGACCTCGGCCCGCTCATTGAGCAGGCGGACGAGCTCGGAATCGAGCCCGTCGATCTTATTACGAAGAGGAAGCAGTTCTTCGTTGACAGACATGGTTCGGCTCTTAGCTGTGGCGTTCGGCAAAAGCCTTCATGTAATCGGCCAAAGCTTCTGCGGCTTCGACGCTGACTGCGTTATAGAGCGAAGCACGCATTCCGCCGACGATTCTGTGACCTTTGATATTGGCTAAACCCTTCTGAAGCGCTTCTTCAATAAAGAGCTGGTTAAGCTCTTCGTTCTTCAGATTGAAGACGACGTTCATGCGGGAACGGGACTGCTTTTCAATGTTGTTGTAGTAGAAACCGTCAGAATTATCGATTGCGTCGTAGATCTTTTGGCTCTTCAGAATGGAGCGTCTCTCCATTTCCTTGACGCCGCCTTCGGCAAGCAGCCATTTGCAGACTAAGTGCGAAATGTAGATCGCAAAAGTGGGCGGCGTGTTATACATGGACTCAAAGTTCGCGTAGGTCTGGTAGTCCAGCATTGTCGGAGTCGTCGACTCGGCACGTCCTAAAAGATCCTTACGGGCAATCACGACCGTGAGACCTGCCGGGCCGAAGTTCTTCTGCGCACCGGCAAAGATCAGACCGTACTTAGAAATGTCGACAGGCTGAGACAGGAAGTCGCTCGACATGTCGGCAATCAAGGGAACATCGACTTCCGGGCGGTACCAGTAGCGAATACCGTTGACTGTTTCATTGGAACAATAGTAGAGGTAGGCAGCGCCGTCTGTGACAGCCAGCTCCTCCTGGCGAGGCGCTCTGAGTTCGGTGCAGGCAACTTCGGCCGCTTCACCGATCTTTTGAGCTTCGTTGAACGCTTTGCGGCTCCAAACTCCGTCTACGGCGTAGTTGCCGATTCCGCCCACTGCAAAATTAAGCGGAATCATGGCAAATTGCAGATGGCCGCCGCCCTGAACGAACATAACTTCATATTCTTCAGGAATGCCGTAGAGCTCGCGAAGCATTTCCACGGTTTCTCGATAAATGCCCATGAACTCTTTGCTGCGGTGGCTCATCTCCAGGATGGAGTATCCGACACCGTGCCAATCGGTCATTTCCGAGGCCGCCTGTTCAAGCACAGGCAAAGGCATGGCCGAGGGACCGGCTGCAAAATTAAAGATTCTCGTCATTTTGTTCTTCCTTGAGGATAGCCTCGTCTTTTGCTTCGAGTTCGGCTTCTTCCGCGTTAGTTTCCGAGACCACTTCGGCTTCCACCGCTGCGGTATCCGAAGCATTGTCTCCGTCATCGTTTTCAGTTACACGCTCGAGACCTACGAGCTTGGTGCCCTCTTCCATCGAGATCAGTGTCACACCCTGAGTGTTGCGGCCAAGGACGCGAATTTCGTTCACACGGGTACGAACCAGCTTACCGGTCGAGGTAAGCAGAATGATTTCGTCGTTTTCTTTCACGAGGAGTGCGGAAACGACCTTACCGTTTCTCTCGGTCGTCTGAATCGAAATAATGCCCTTCGTACCGCGGCCGTGGCGGGTGTACTCAGCAAGCGGAGAGCGTTTGCCGTAGCCGAATTCGGTAGCGGTCAGAACGGTCACGTCTTCATCGTCGCCGCAGACCAGCATGGAAATGACCTTCTGGCCTTCGTCGAGTCTCATGCCGCGAACACCGGTTGCGGCACGGCCCATGGCGCGGACTTCATCTTCGGAGAAGCGGACAACCTTACCGTTGTCGCTGAAGAGCATGACGTCATGCTTGCCGTCGGTCACGGCAGCGCCCACCAGAACGTCGCCTTCAAGCAGATTGATCGCGTTGATACCGGCTCTTCTCTGGTTCTTGAAGTCGCCGATCGGTGTCTTCTTGACCGTACCGTCAGCAGTGGCCATGAAGATATAGAGGTCTTTGGCGTAGTCCTCATCGGAAATCGGCAGAACAGCCGTGACTTTTTCGTCGTCCGTCAGTTCAAGCATATTGACGATAGGACGGCCCTTAGAAGAGGAAGAGCCTTCGGGCACATCCCAAACGTTGAGCCAATGCAGACGGCCCTTCGTGGTGAAGCAAAGCAGCACGTCGTGGGTTGTGGCCACAAATAGCTGATTAATAATGTCGCCTTCCTTCATTTGAGCGGCGCGCTTGCCTTGGCCGCCGCGTTTCTGAGCGCGGTATTCGATCGACGCCTGGCTCTTGATGTAGCCGGTATCCGTCAGTGTCACAACCATTTCTCTCAACGGGATCAGGTCTTTTGTCTTGACGTTTTCTGCGTTGGCAACAATCTGAGTCTTTCTTTCGTCGCCGAATTCAGCTGCGACGGTTTCCAGACTTTCGGCAATGTTGGCGGTCACTCGTTCGGGTTTGGCCAGAATATCGGTCAAATCAATAATCGTGTCCACGAGTTCTTTGTATTCGGCGTGAATCTTTTCTTGTTCCAGTCCGGTCAAGCTCTGCAGACGCATCTGAAGAATATTCTTAGCCTGCAGGGAGCTTAAGCGATAGGTTTCCTGATCGGTCAGACCAAGTGTCATATCTTCGTCTTCAGGACGCAGATATTTCTTATCGAGATTGGCGCGCTTAATCATTTCAGCGGCCTCATGAGCCGGCCATTCGCGTTCCAGCAGTCTTTCTTCAGCAATCTTGGCATTGGCAGAGGTACGAATGATATTGATGAAGTCATCCAGGTTAGCGAGCGCAATCGCCTGGCCTTCGACCAAGTACACACGGGCGCGGGCTTTATCGCGGCGGAACATCGTGACGCGAGTCACGACTTCTCGGCGGAAACTTAAGAACTCAACCAAGATTTCTTTGATGTTGAGCTGTTTCGGCTGACCGTTTACCAAGGCCACCAGGTTAATGCCGAAGCTGTCCTGCAGCTGTGTGTTCTTATAAAGAAGGTTCAGAACGACATTGGCATTGGCCCCGCGTTTCAATTCGATCACGCCGCGCATACCGTTCTTATCGGACTCGTCGCGAACGAAGGACATGCCGTCAATCTTCTTTTCGGCAACGAGCTGAGCGATCTTCTCAAGGAGCAGACGCTTGTTGACCTGATACGGAATCTCATCAATGATGATGGATTCGCGGTTGCCGTTGTCCCAATCTTCAATGTGGGTCTTGGCACGAATAATCGCTTTGCCGCGGCCGGTGCGATAGGCTTCATGGACATCGGACAGACCATAAAGGATGCCGCCTGTGGGGAAGTCCGGGGCCGGCATAACTTTAATAATTTCATCGATGGTGCATTCAGGGTTGCGAAGCACCAGCAGGCAGGCGTTCACGGTTTCACGCAGGTTGTGCGGAGGAATGTTGGTTGCCATACCGACCGCGATACCGGCGGAGCCGTTGATCAGCAGCTCGGGGAACACTGTCGGAAGAACGGTCGGCTCTTTCTGCGTGCCGTCATAGTTCGGCGCGAAATCCACTGCATCTTCATCAAGGCCGCGGAGCATTTCGGAAGAAAGCTTCTTCAAGCGAACTTCGGTATAACGCATAGCAGCGGCGCCGTCACCGTCGACAGATCCGAAGTTGCCCTGGCCGTCTACCAGCGGATAACGCATGGAGAAGTCCTGAGCCATACGAACGATTGTTTCGTATGCGGCCGCGTCACCGTGCGGATGGTACTTACCGATCACGTCACCGACCACACGAGCAGACTTCTTATGCTGTGTGTTCCACATATTGTTCAATTCGAACATCGCAAAGAGCACACGGCGGTGAACCGGCTTCAAACCGTCACGCACGTCCGGAAGAGCTCGGCCCATGATCACGCTCATAGCGTAATCAAGGTAGGAACGCTTCATTTCATCTTCCAGAGAAATCGGCTCAGCCTTGTTTACCTGGGTACGGATCAGATCCCAATCGGGCGTATTTTCACGGCGGGTACGGGAGCGGCTTCTCTTTTTCTCGCCTTCGCCTGCATCGCCGGATTCTTCAGCCTGATTCTCAGGTGTCTCAGAACCAGTTTCGTCAGAAACGTCCTGTTTCTGCTCTTCTTTGTCTTTTTCGTTGTTGTGGTCGTTGTCAGCCATCTAACAGATCCTTCTTCATGTGTCCGGGCTAACGGACTGTAAAAATAACCCGTCAATTTTAGTGGACTTAACGCCTCTGTGCCTCAAAACGCTAATAAATCGATCCTAATGTGCTATCGTAATTCGATACTATCGAGAGGCGTTACTATGAATAATCTGGAAGGGCTTCATCCCGGCTTGGTCCTCAAGACTATGTTTTTAGAACCTCTAAAACTCTCCGTTTACCGATTGGCAAAGGACATTCACGTTCCTCAGACGCGCTTGAGCCAAATTATTGCCGGAGAACGCTCGATCACACCGGATACTGCGCTGAGGCTTTCGAAGTATTTCGGATTAGAAGAAATCTTTTGGCTTGAGCTGCAGGCGGTCTATGATTTGGCAAAGCAAAAGGCACTCATGAAAGAAGAGTTGGACGCGATTCAACCGTTCCAACCGAAAAACCTCTAATTACTATAGGAGAAGAACATGCAGACCGAAAAACTCCTTCTTCCCCGCTGGATCATTCCGCTTGAAGGCAAGACCGAAGTTCTGGAAAACTACGGCCTGGCAATAGAGAACGGGAGAATTGCCGCACTCATCCCGCCTTCGGACCTCGAGAACGTTGAAGCCAAAGAGGTCTTTGAACTGCCCGATAGCGTTGTCATGCCGGGATTTGTGAACTGCCATACCCATGCTTCCATGAATCTGCTGCGCTGCGTGGGCCCCGATCTCACCGCACCGAACTGGCTCACAAAATGCATTTGGCCTATCGAGGGACAGCTGATGAGTCCGGAGTTCGTCTACGACGGCGCTCTTCTCGGAGGCGCTGAAATGCTGCAGGGCGGTACGACAACGTGCCATGACATGTATTTTTTCCCCGACTCTGCTGCTAAAGCGCTGAGAGAAGTCGGACTGCGTGTTGTTCAGGGCGCATTTGTGATTAAGTACCCGAATGCTGAGTACAAAGGAGAAGAAGATGCTTTAGCCGGCGCGCGGGCACTGGCCGCACGTCACAAAGACGATCCCGGCCTTTCGATCAATATTGCCCCGCATGCACCTTATTCCGTCACAGCCGAAGCTCTGCAGGCTTCCATGCGTTTAGCGGAAGAACTGGACACCACCTGGCAAATCCATCTCTCAGAAACGGAAGAAGAAAGACAGAACGCCATCAAAGAATTCGGCTGCTCTCCGGTGGAATATTTGGCCAAATTGGGCTGTCTGAATGAACGGACCGTCGCCGTGCACTGTGTCGCTCTTTCCGACCATGACATTGAATTACTGGCCAAAAGCGGTGCCTCCGTCGTCCACTGTCCGGTCAGCAATATGCGGCTCGGGTGCGGTGCAAGTCCCGTCGTCAAACTTTTAAAGGCCGGCGTCAATGTCGCATTGGGAACCGACGGTGCGGCAAGCGCGTGTTCTTTGAGCATGTTTGAGCAAATGAGAACCGCAGGCCTCATTGCTAAGGGATTTTCACAAGACCCGACGCAGCTCACGGTCAATCAAATTATTCGTATGGCAACAATTAACGGAGCTAACGCGTTAAAATTGGATCGTGAAGTGGGCTCCCTTGCAGTTGGGAAGTTCGCGGACCTAGCTGTCATCGACATGTCACAGCTTGTAACTATGCCCGTTTTGGATGTGTTATCAAACGTTATTTACGCGGTTGAAGCACAATGCATACATCAGGTTTGGGCGAGCGGTTGCCTTGTTGCAAATATACAACAGGAAAAATTACTTAGGCCTGATCGGGGCAAGTTACTTACAAAAAGTAATATCATGTCGTGGCAGAATAGGGTGTGTGAAATACTACGGGACGACTTTAATTAGCGATCCGGTGGTTATACACTCGGAATGCATTGCGGCCGATCCCTGAATTTGCCGTATGTTGTGTGGTTTTACTGCATCAAAAGAGGAAAATGATGAATACAAAGACAAAATTCGGAATGCTTATCGCTTCTGTAGCGTTGGCTGCTTCCGGTGCTGTTTGCGCAGCTGATGCCCCTGCCAATCCTTATGTTCAGGCAGCCGGCCAAACATTGATGACTAATTTCGGCCTGTGCGTTCGCACCGGCTATTGGACCCCTGCTCTGGCAGAAGCCCAGGGCGCTCTTGGCCAGAACTGCCAGTGCGACACAGACATTATTAAGTGCGAAGCCGGTGCTGAAAGAGTTACTCTTTCTGCCGACACACTCTTCGCTTTCAACAAAGCCGTTCTGAAACCCGAAGGCATCGCCAAACTGACAGAACTCACAAGCCGTATGTCCGGCTTGACACTTGACGTTGTCATGATCAACGGCTACGCCGACCGTATCGGTGCTGCCGCCTACAACCAGAAACTGTCTCAGCGTCGTGCCGACGCCGTCAAGACTTTCTTGGCTGAACACGGCGTTCCTGCTGCTCGTATCCACGCCGAAGGCAAAGGCCAGGCTGACCCCGTCGTCAACTGCCCGAATCCTTCTGCTAAGGGCGAAATCAAGACATTCAAACAGCTGATCGAATGCCTGCAGCCGAACCGTCGTGCCGTTATCGAAGTTAAGGGCACACGCAACAAGTAATCAATTGCATTAACTTGTGAAAAAGGGGTCGTTAGCGGCCCCTTTCTTTTTGTCATGACCGAACATCCCAAAGTTTATTTATTTGATCTTGACGGCACACTGCTCGATTCCGCACCCGACCTTGCTGCTGCGGCCAATCACATGCGTGTGGTCCGAGGCTTAGAACCTCTTCCTTTCGAGACGCTTCGCAAAACTGCTTCGAGCGGCGCGCGCGGTCTTTTAGGCGCAGCTTTCGGCATTCGCCCGGAAGACGCCGGATATGCCGAGATGGCAAAAGAGTTTCTGGATTATTACGAAGAGCATATGGCGGACCACTCCCGGCTTTTTGACGGCGTTCCTGAAATGCTTCAAGACATTGAAGCTCAAGGTGCCCGTTGGGGCATCATCACGAACAAACATGCTCGCTTTGTTCACCCTTTAATCAAATTTCACATGCTCGAACCAGCAGTTGTCGTATGCGGGGACACGCTAAAAGTTTCCAAACCAAATCCCGAACCGATTCGTTTTGCGCTGAAAAGCATCAATGCAAAAGCGTCGGAAGCTATCTACGCCGGTGACGACAAACGTGACATTGACGCGGCTAACGGAGCTGATGTCTTCTCGGTCGCCGTGCAATGGGGCTACCTCGGATCTCCCCAACCGGTTCAAGACTGGTGCGCCGATCTCATCGTGCACAATCCGAGCGAAATTTTAGGGATCGAGCTCACAAAGTAGTCATACTTTTGCCTGTGTCGAGAGTCTTTTTATTCGACTAAGAGAGGGAACGATATGGGCAAAAAACTTTGGATAACAACCGGAATCATCGGAGCCTTGGCAGCTGCCTACACTGCCGGCGGCTTTCTCGGTGTACCTTACGGGGTGAACTGGGCGCTTAAAAAATATGCAGAACCGATCGTCGGGCGCACTATCACAACACAGGAAGTTAAATTCAATCCTTTTACGCTGCAGTTTTCAGTTAAGGGGCTGAATGTTCAAAAAGACGGAGAGCCTCCCTTGCTTTCCGTCGGCTACCTGAAGACCAAAGTTCTGTGGAATTCTTTATTCAAACTGTCTCCGCTGGTTCAGTACATCACGGTCGACGAGCTCAACAGCACCGTTATCAGAACCGGGCTGGATACTTTTAACTTCAGCGATATCATTACGCGCATCCAAGAGATGCCCTCTTCTCCGGAAGAAGACAAAGAAGACAAAAAAGACGACAAGCCGCTGCAGTTTTCAATCGGCAACATTAATCTGACAAACTCTTCGATCACGCTCGACGACAAGTTCAGACACAAGGTCGATAAGGTCACCGACCTTAACTTTGCCCTACCCCTCATTTCTAATTTCCAAAACGATGTCGATGTCCCGATCACGCCGGACCTGAGGTTCAATTTCAACGGCGAGCCTTTTGCCATCAATGCGGAGAGTGTTCCGTTTACGCCGGGCAAAAAGACCGGCGTGAACTTTACCGTTACCGGACTGAGCCTTGAGAATGCGGCGTCCTTTAACCCGATTCCTTTGAACGTCAAAGTCACCAAAGGCACGATGGATTGCGCCTTTAACCTCGACTTTGAGAAAAAACAAGGTGAAGAGAACGCCTACCTGCGCTTAAAAGGCACCGTCAAGATGAAAGACGTCGGACTTGAGGATGAAATAGGCAAAGCCTATCAAATCATCGGCGTTAAAGAGATCGATGCGAACCTGAAAGAGTTTGCATTTTTCCGCCAAAATCTTGACATCGGCGAAATCCAACTCCATAACCCGTCTGTTGTCGTCATCCGAGACAGCGACAGTTTGAATTTAGTTCAGCTGCTGACGCACATCGTTAAGGAACAAAAGGCTCAAGTCAAACAAGACGCCAAAGAAGCCAAAGAAAAGTCGGCTCTTCCTGCAGACGAAAAGAAGACTCCGAACGACTGGAGCTGGAACATTGACAAGGTCAGCGTCCGCAACGGAACGATCAACTTCACGGACACCACCAATAATTTCAAGCGTTCGGCCACAAACGTCAATGTCACGCTCGCGCCTATTAACGGCGAAGACGGCACGCGGACTTCCATTGATGCTTCCGTTGGCGCTATCGGCGGCCACATCCAGGCAAACGGAGGCATGGTCATCACACCGTTCAGCATGGATCTGAACCTGCAGAGCAGCGGATTATCCATTGCAGATCTGACGCCGTATATTTCTCAGTATTCCGGCGCCCATGTCACGCAGGGAACTTTCAGCAACAAGGGCGAGCTCAAACTCAATCTTGCCAAGGCAGTTTCCTTCTCTTACACCGGCAGTGCAGACGTTGCATCGCTGAACGTGACGGATAAACAAGGTGCCCCGGCAGTATCGCTCAAGAATCTAGCTGTCGGCGGCATCAGTGTTTCGGGTTTATCACCCCTGCAAATTTCGCTCGGTTCCATTGCACTTACGTCGCCGAACGTTAATGTCGTCATGAACAAGAACGGAAGCATCAACTTAGCTTCCTTGGGCACACCGAGCAGCGCTCCGGCACCTGCCGCAAAGGCTGATAGCTCTGCTGCTTCTAAGCCGCAGCCGAAAGCTCAGGTCAGTGCTTCTTCCTCTTCTTCCCCGGCTATCAATATCGGAAAGATCACGCTGACAGACGGACGCGTGCGTTACACGGACAACAGCATCGAGCCTACTTTCAAACTCAATGCATCCAACTTGGCCGGCTCTTTAAGCAACTACTCCACAACGATCAAGGGCAATGCCACCATCGATGTGAAAGGTCTTTTGAACGGCACGCCGATGAATATTTCAGGCACGATCAATCCGTTTGAATCGAAGCTGAAACTCGCGATGAAAGGCGAAGTGACCTCACTGTCGCTGCCCGCCTTCTCGCCGTTCTCTGCTAAGTTCACCGGTCACCCGATTGAAAAGGGTCTGCTGACTTACAAGGGCACCTTTGACATCAATCAAGACAAGCTCACCAGCGAGAACGCGCTTGTGATCAATAAACTTGAATTCGGCTCTCAGGTTCCGGACGCAAAGGATGCTCTGCCTGTCGGTTTGGCAGTTTCTCTGCTTCAGGATCGCCAGGGACAGATTGACCTGAATATTCCGGTTTCCGGCTCCTTAGACGATCCGGAATTCTCCGTCGGCGGCATTATCGTCAAAGTCATTGTGAACCTGATCAGCAAAGCTGTTACCGCTCCGTTCGCACTCATCGGCTCGATGTTCGGCGGCGAGGATATGGATTTGAACAACCTGCAGTTTGCCACCGGCAGCGCCCGCCTAGATGAAAAAACGATCAAGGCGCTCAACATCGTGGCAAAAGCCATGCAGGACCGCCCGGGCATCAAGATCCAGATCATCGGTATGGCTTCTGAAAAAGAAGACGGCGAAGGGTTGAAAGAACAGCTGCTGATGCGTGATATGCGTTATGCGATTTATCGCGACACGACTTCCGCAACGAATGCCAAGGTTTTGACTGCAGCACAAATCGATAAAGCCATTAAACAGCTTTACAGCGAATCGACTGCACCGAACAAACCTAAGAATGCCGATATTGAGCAGATGAAAGCTTTCCTAATGAAGAACCAGCGCGTGGCCACGGCCGATCTGAAGCAGCTAGCGGACCGTCGTGCGACGGCAGTTAGAAACTACTTGATTCAAAAGGAAAAAATCGCCGCAGATCGATTGTTTATTTCAACATCTAAGACACAGCGCGGTGATCAAGTTGTGCCGGGTGTCGCATTAGGTCTGCAAGATTAATCTTGACTGGGAGGACGGTCTTTAATAAAATTACCAATCCTCGTGGGGGCGACCTGGTTTCGACAGGGGCCATGAGATATTTGGACGCGTGCCGAGGTGTGAGTTCCTCGCTAAACCGCTTACAAAAATATAAACGCCAACGATGAGCGTTTCGCTCTCGCCGCTTAATTTCCGGTGAGACGCTGCAGCCGGTTCGCTTCTAGGCCGGGTCCCGCAAGGGACAGCAGCGACATATCATAGGAGCTAGTTCCTGCAGGAGTTGTGACTGCGGGAGCGAAACTTAGCAACTGGCCGGCAACTGGCATCGCTAGTTTGCAGGGTTGCCGGTAAGAACTAAGTGAATTAGCTACGCACGTAGAGGCTGGTATTGATAGCTTCTGGACGCGAGTTCGATTCTCGCCGCCTCCACCAGACCATATTCATACAACGATAACTAACAACATCCAACAAGATACAAAATCAGCACCAAAGCCCCGCACTGCGGGGCTTTTTTTTCGTTTGTGGGAAAAATTCCGACATGCAACGATATACAACGATATGCAATAAAATATAAATCTCGTGTATGGCAAAACGTATGTCAATTTCCCATGAACCTCAATAAAAAATTCATTGAGAGCGCTCCGGATGGCCTCTACAGCGATTCAAACTGTCCCGGCCTGTATTTACGTGTTCGGCGGGACGGTAAAAGCCGCAGTTGGATTTTCAAGCGGCAGGTATCTAACCGGCGAAAAGAAGTCGCTCTCGGTTCAGCATTTAAGTTGCCAGTTGCTAAGGCCAGGACGATGGCAGATCGTCTCCGTTCCTTTTCCGATTCTGAATTTTTAGACTCTCTCAACAAAAAGCCTGCAGAAGAACAGCCTAAAAAATTGACGTTTTCCGAGGTTGCTGATCGTTTTGCCGACTGGCAAATCGAAACAAAGGTTTGGGAAGAATTATGTAAAGACCATCGGATCTATCTCGGCCGGATGAAAAACTATATCAACCCGCAAATCGGAGATCTCCAATTTGATGAAGTTTCTCCGGACGACGTTGCTAAAATTTTGACGGCAGCCTGGGATCATCCTCATACCGTTAAACGGCTCAAGGCGATGCTCCGGCGCATATTTGCATGGGGAATTGCGAAAGGATTTTCTAAGCACGACAATCCGGCCGCTACGGATGGGCCGATTCAATTTCTGCTGCCGTCTGTAAAGCCGCAGACGAAAAACCGGGGAGCCTTGGACCCACTGGATGTTCCCGCCTTCATGACAGCACTGCACAAAAATCTAGATATTAGTGTTGGTGCCAAATGTGCATTTTTTGCGATTCTGACAGCGACACGCTCCAGAACCGCCCGGGAAGCAAAATGGTCTCAAATCGATTTTGAAAAACGAATCTGGGATATACCGCCGTCTCAATTGAAAGTAAAGACGAACGGCGGTCTTATCGTTCCGCTTTCAGATGAGCTCATTCAGTTTCTGCAGGAGCTCCCCAGGGAAGATGGACAAGATTTAATTTTTCCCGGACGTCGTGGGCAAGTCATTACAGACACGATGTTTTCGTCTGTAGTTCGTCGTGTTCCGGGAAAATGGATTGATAGAGAGCAAAGCAGAATGCTGGAATGCGAAGTCCGAGCAACGGTTCATGGCATTGCAAGAGCTTCTTTCCGAACATGGGTTCAGGATGACCGATTAGGGAATGACAAACGGTATGAATCCAGAGTTGCCGAAATCTGTTTGCATCATAAAGCTGATGATGCCTATAAGGGCGCCTACGAGAGAAACCAGTCTTGGATACGAAGACGTGAGCTGATGGCAGATTGGTCTAAGTATTGTTTCTCAAGAATTTGCACGCATGACAAGTAAAAGGAGCTTCCCGAGGGGAAACACCCAAAATCTAACAATTTTGTTCACTTATCTTGACAATCCTAGATACAATCAAGAATCAAAGTTATTTTTTGTTTTGTATCTTCAACAGAAGGGAGGGAGTTATGGCAGATGCTGTAGTTGGTGCATTTGATAGCAATGACGTAATGGCCTATATCCTTTTGAAGGCGTCTGAGGATAACTTTTTTGTCAACATCACTAAGCTACAAAAGCTCCTTTATTGCTGCTATGGAGTTGTTCTTGCCGCTTTTGGCTGGAGGCTTACAGCAGAACATCCTGCCGCTTGGCAGTATGGTCCAGTCTTTCCGCGAACGTTCAACGGAATCAAGAAAGGAAGAATCCAGGCTGGAAAGGACAACGGATTTTCAGTGAACTGCCCACCGGAAGCATTAAAACTGATTGACCAAACTATCCGTTTTTTTGGGAAATACAATGCCAGCCAGCTCAGTGCGTGGTCTCACCAGTCCAACTCCCCTTGGGCAGTAGCCACTAAAGACGGTACGGTCCTGCCTGCTCCGATGGACGATTTCCAAATTGCTCAATTTTTTAAGAATAACGTATTAAAGCAAGATGCCGGAAAAGAAGATCGAATCGCCGAATCCGTCTGAAAGATTAGAAATTTTGAAAAATTCAGCAATCTCTATTTCCACTGGTCTTGTTGTCGGAATTGCGTTATCACTCCTCCATGATATTTAGGAATACCGTAGGCGCCTACGGTATTCTGCTTTCAGTATCTGCTCGCCAGCAACCATGCATTGAACTCTTCTTCGTCAATCCTAACGAGACGCCCTTTTTTAATCGGCTTAGGAAAGTTATTGTAGTCAATGGCACAAAACCGCCCGTTTCTGACGTAACCTCCGGCGATCCAATTGTTCACAGTGTTTAGGGATACGCCGCACCTGGAGGCAACCTCGTCCTTCGTCAGGAATTTTTTAGTTTTCTGAGTCTTCATTTACATTCCTCCCAAACCTGTTTTAGTGCCCTATTCCAAAGCCGATCGACTGCGCCGGCCGAGATTTTTGTATTGAGGATTGTCTCAATTTCAGAAACAAATCGTTCGCATCGATCATTGGCACTGAGAATGATGTCCAAATCGGAAACTTTGAGAATTAGGATTCGGTCATCCAACTCGAAGTCGATCAAATCGTCCGGACCTAAAACCTGCGGCTCTTCCGGCAAACAGATATGTGTTTGCGTCACCGTTGCCCGGCCGTTTTGGAGTTTTACAAGAAACGCAGGCTTCATTTTTCGTCTCCCGTATGGTCTTTTTTGCATTTTTCCAACTGCTGCAGATAACGCTTTAAATTTGTCCTGAGCTGTTCGGCTCGTTCCGGAAATTTGAAACTGCCGTCCTCGGCCAATCCTTCAGACATCGTTTCAACTTTTTTCATTAGGCCCAGGATCCAATAAGCGTCCCGGACGGAGATTTCCACCGGGACTTCTGCGGCCCCTTCCTTTGCGGCAACCAGTGCGTTGTGCAGGATCATTATTGATTTCTGCCAGTCGTTGACCTGCTGCTCACCGTTAAAACCGCCTTCACAGTAATCAAAGAAACCATGCCACAGGCATTTTTGGATTCTGCCGGCATCTGTCTCGCTGCAGACAAAAGCAATATTCATTGATCCAGCCCCTTTAGTTCTGTCAGAAATTTCCGGCATTCATGTTTAATCCGGGCGCAGAGTTTTTTGGCTGCCGCCCATTCTTCCTGTTCCTCGCTGAACGGAAGGAGCTCTTTTAACTTCAAAGCGAACTCAAGAGCAGCCAGAACCAGGCCGGCTTCCCGTTCGCTTATCAGCATTGTGTATTTCTCGCCGTTTTTCATATTTACGTTTGTAGGGTTCATCTTTCTCTCGGTGAGAAAATAGAAATGTCGTTAACTACTTTCTGAAAGGAGAGAAAGATGAAGTTAAATCTAAAGGGCCAAGAGCTCGAAGAAGAAACCCGCTGGATTACAGAGTTGCTAATTAAGTCGGGAGCTGTTGCTATTCCCGAATCTGAAATCAACATCTCGGACATTGCCCACAGAGAGTTCATTGCATTCCTCCCAGATGAAATTTCCAGAGGTGTCGCAGCTGTTTTGGTGGTTAAGTCCATGGTCAGAAATTTCCTGTCCGGACAGCCGCCAATAATGGATGCAGATATCAGGTCTTTCATCGAAACTCGTTGGGGCTCAAGAACGACTAATCGCAACGATAAGAATTCTTGATAAGCCCTAATTCCTTACCGATTCTCATTATTTTGGAAGTTGTGGTGTAGACATCTGAAAATTGACCGGCTGCCACTCCGGTAATCAGCGCTGCGAAAATACATTTCACAACTTCCAATTCTTCAGGAGAAAGATTTTTATTGTTCTGATTCAACGAGGATCTGACTCTCTCAAAAATACGGTTGTTTCCTTCCATGAATTACTCCTTTAACTATCTGGCTCGTTTATCCAAGAGCTGGACGCTCTCAGCGATGATTTTTGTTGTATAACGGGTTTGACCGTTTTGATCCTGCCATTTGTCAGTTTCCAAGCGTCCTTCGATGTAAACGCTCGATCCTTTACCGGTGTACTTTTCAACAATTTCGGCCAGCTTGTTCCAGAGCGTGACCGTATGCCACGTTGTCTTTTCAACTCGTTCATTGTCGCGGTTGTAATAGCTGCTTGTTGCGATCGAAATTTCGGCGACCTTAATGCCGGAGTTCGTAATACGGACGTCCGGGGCCTGGCCGAGATTGCCAATGAGGATTACTTTGTTAACTGAAGCCATTATTCGCCCTCCTCTTCTTTGATTTTTTCCACTGCGTTTAGGAGCATTGCTGCCAAATTTGAAGCGCCTTTTACCGGGAGAATTGCTAAATATTTTTCGTTGTCGGATATCCTGGATTTGCAAAACAGAGAAACGAAGGGAAGTTCACCATAAGTCCCGTTTTGCATATCCAATTCAAGTTTTCCGATGTCTACTCCGGTGACTTCGAGGGGAACAAAGCCTTGAGCTTTTACTTGTTTAACAACGCAGGCTGTTAAAAATTCGTCGAATTTTTTGTCATTTGTTTCTGCATTTTTCATTTTGTTTCCTTCTAAGTTTTTCGTCGGCCCTGTTCTGTGACCAGTTAAATTCATTAAATGATGTGTAGGGAGCCAGTCGGACCGCCTCTTTGAGTGTCGGAATCATCACCGCGCAGGCCTGACTTATCAGCTTGAGTTCCTCACCGGTGGTCACATATCCATGTGTTTGTCCGGCCCACTTCCGGTCGATGATCGCCTCGAGCGCGTGCTTTCCATCCATGGCCAGTCTCCCGGCCTCACTGACCTCCTGACGGTCAAGATGTTTATGGCGCTTGTAGAGCATTCCGAGAAACCAAATAAAGACGTCTTCGATCCAGTCGATTTGCTGTTCGGTGGCGGCTCCGGTCGGCAGGGTTGATTCCACGTACAGGGCAACTTTTGTGAGTTTGTCTTCGACGTCGGCCTGCTGATCTGCCGGCCAATAAGGTCCGATCTTTACCTGTCTGGGGCGGTAGGCCTTCTTCCGGGTGTTTTTGGATTTAGGCATGGACTTCCTCGAAATCGGTTTGGGGATTGATGAAAATCCATTCAGGCTTTCGCATCGGCATTTGGTACGCATAGTGGATTTCAAGGTCTTTCCCGGACGCACTGGGGACGATTCCCTTGCAGCAGTCATGTCCGGCGCTTCCATTTGCGAACAGCTCAAAATTCTTAACGGCTTCATTCAGCATCGCGGACTTTTCGGACGGAGTCGATTCCGGGGAATAGACCCGGATAAATTCCTTCAGAGCGAATACCGTTTGCTTTTTAAGCCGCTTCATTTTGATGGACCGATTTGTAAATTTGATCGGAGAGAATGCGGACGCAATTGCTCCAAAGTGTTCTCGCTGGCTCAGCAACCTCAGTGGTTAGGCAACAGTGCCCCAGAAGAGCAAGAAGCTCTTCAGCATCTTCAAGCGGAATTTTGTGTTCGGGAGCTTCAATCCGTGAAATACATTCCCGTGCAAAAACACGACAGCTATCGGAATATCCTTGGCCAGCCCAAGTTAGAAGTCGTCTGGATGAATCGCTAAAGGCGTTAGCTGCTTCGTCTGAGAAAAATAGGAATTGAATTGGTTTGTTCGAAAATAACATAACGCACCTCTTGTTGAGATGCGTTTTAGTATACTTAAATCATCTTAAAAAGTGAAGTGTACTTAAATTTTATTAATCTCAGAAAGTTGCTTCAGTATTGTTGTCACTGCAGTAAGGTTTGACGCTGGCATTTGTTTCAAAAGAGATTGAGCCTCTTCAAGCTGAGTGCCCTCGGGAAGTTGCATATCGCCTTCGCCAAGCACTAGCCACCAAGGATCGACATTGAGCTTCCTCGCTATTTTCAAGGCAACCGACGCCTTTAGTTCCTTTGTTTCGCCGTTTGCAATTTGCGTTACGGCGGACGGAGATATGCCAACCGCGTCGGCCAGTTCCTTCTTAGAGAGGTTGGCCGCCAAGAGTGCTTCGTTAAATCGTTGTGCTAGGGATTTCATAGAAACAGTCTATTGACGAATTGTTTAAGTGCACAAAAAAATCGTTTGCCAAAAATATTTAAGTGTGCTTAAAATGCGATGTATGAAAAGAGAAGAAGCCGCTTTATTTTTTGGAAATTTGGTCTTGCTTGGACGGGCTTTGGGAATTAGCCCATCTGCGATTTCGCAATGGCCAGAAACATTAACTATTCGTCAGCAAGACGAAGTCATAGGTGCAGCTATTCGACTCAACAAAATAACACCGGAACAAGCCAGGGAGCTTTGCAATGAGAGACAAGGGAACGAACGAAGTGCGAGCGATGCTCACTGACGTGACCATTGCCGTCATTCGCAGAACGATTGACGCCGATCCGGACAAGTCGCAGAACTCGATTATTCGGGATGTGATGGACGCCTGGGCGAAAAAGGTAGTCATTCGTGACCTCCGTAAAAGAGATAAGGCCATTTTCCGAATTAATGAATACGAAAAATACGGCATCGATACGGCAACGTTACGGCAGGAAACTGCCAAATAAACCGATACCTGAGAATTTGCCGAGATATGCCGTGACAACGCCATTGACCGCGGCACCCAAGAGGAACAGAAAATGAAACGTGACCGATTTGGTCGCCAGAAGAGGAAAAGACAGATGACAGAAGAAGAAAGACTCAGGGCGACTGACAGATTTGAAAAAGAGCTCCGTCGGATGGATGCAGAACGTCTTCGGAAATTCGACTTTCGCAAGATCGATTGGGCTTTCGTTGTTCTGGTGGCGATGGCTGGGTTCTGCGTTTTTTATTTCCTCCGGTAATAGGAGCATTCATGCAAGTTAATCCGAAACGGATTCCATAGTTTTCCGAGGTGCACCGAGTGTTGCAACACTTGCCTTGAGACCCGGGCCCCGGGTGCGCCTCATTTCTTTACAGGGTCTCAAAGGGTCAACAATATGGCACGTACTTTAAGAGAAATAGAAGAGCAAATGGCCGAGCACGGGATATTCGTCCCTCCCGGCTATGATCTGGTTGTTAGTAACGGCTGCAAGTTCGATCGCTTTAAGCCTGCCGACTCCCGTTGGAAGCGTTCAAAAGAGGTCTGGTATGTCTTGTTTGAACACCAAACGAAGTCAGGAAAAACTTATTACGCCGGCAAGTACGGCATAGCAGACGAACAATATCTCGTGGAGATGTCCCGGAATAATTCCTTCACGCCTGATGAAAAAAAGGAAGTCGAGGAAAAACGGGAAGAAAACCGCAAGAAAATCGAGGCTATGCTGGCCGATCAGCGCACTGCTTGTAAGGACAAAGCTCTCAAATTGTGGAGAGCGGCAGCAGACAGCGTCTCGGCCTCCCTCCCCTACATTGTCAAAAAAGGAATCCGACCCATCGGCGCTCGCCAGCTGAGGAATCAGCTCTTAATTCCGATGTATCAAATCAATCCGGAACACCCGGAAGAGCGCTCATTGGTCAGTCTGCAGATCATTACTGAAGCGGAGACTGATGACGGCGGGAAGGAAATCAAGAAAGTATTCCTGACCGGAACTCCAAAGAAAGGATCATTCTCCTTACTGGCTCCTCCCGGAACTCCGGACTCGGACATTGTTTACGTTTGTGAAGGCTGGGCGACCGGTTGCAGCATTTACCAGGCAACCCAAAAACCCGTTTACGTTGCATTCGATGCCGGAAACATTGACGCCGTAATCACTGCGATCAAACCGATTGAAAAGCGTCGAATCGTCATCGCAGCGGACAATGACTGCCACTACCACACGAAATTAAAAAACGATTTCAAGGCAAAGTATGGTGTTGATCTTGAAATCGGCGCCTCCCGCAGCTCCCCGGCACAGTTGATTGAAACTCCCGCCGGTCAAGTGACGGTTAAAGCCTATTGGGGCGAGATGGATGGAGAAACGTGTGTTTACTATTCGGAAAAAGCTCCCGGACAGAAAAAGCCGATCCAGCGAAACGGCTTAAACACCGGCGTAATGAAAGCCACCATGGCTGCCATTAAACATCGTTGTTTAATGACGGTCCCGAAATTTAAAGACCCTGCGAAACTCGGAACAGACTTTAACGATTTGGTCTCTGAGGAAGGCATTGATGTGGCCAGAGAGCAGTTGGCCATACTAATGAATCCATCGGAGCGGACTCCGACAGCAAAAGAAAAAAGAGAAATCCGCGCCAAAGAGAAAGCCAAGGCGGCCAGTCAGGCAGCACGGATTGTTCAAGAGCTTGGCCAAACCTATATCCATATTTATCCGGAAGACGTTTGCTGGGATCTGAAAGAAAAACTCCTCGTAAAAATCGGCGTTCTCCGGCAATGCTACGAATCCAAGCTGGTGACTGCCTATTTGACGAACGCTTATGGCAACTTAAAAAGGATTCGTAAAGATCAGCTCGTTTTTCGCCCGGACGGCGTTGTTCCTCCCGGCTGTGTAAACACGTTTACCGGCTGGAAGACTAATCCGGACCCGAATGCCAGTTGCGCTAAATTGATTTCACACCTTTTCCTTATTTGTGAAGAAGACGAACACGTCTTTGATTGGGTGCTTAAATGGCTGGCCTACCCGATCCAGCACCCGGGCGCAAAAATGCATACCGCCTTGGTGGTCTTCGGAGAACGAGAGGGAACCGGTAAAAGTATGTTTTTCGATGCGGTCTCCCGCATCTATGGCCGTGAGTATTCCCGGCACGTCGACCAAAAACTGATGACTTCCCGTTTCAATATGTGGCTGTCTCACAAATTGTTTGTGGTCGCAGACGAGGTCGTCACCAGTAAAGAGCGCCGGGAGCTGAAAGGCATTTTGAAAAACCTCATCACCAGCCCCGTGCATCAGCTCGAAGAGAAAAATATGCCCGTGGTTGAAGAGGATAACCTGACCAATTTTGTCTATCTATCCAACGAAATGCAGCCGCTGGCTCTGGATTGGTACGATAGGCGATACATGTGCATTCGGTACAACGCAGAACTGCCGCCGCAATATTTCAAGGAGCTTGCCGAAGAAATCGAAAACGGCGGCGTTAACGCTCTGTGTCATTACCTGATGCACGTCGACCTGACAGGATTCGAACCGAGCACGCGACCGATAGAAACTCAGGCAACCCGAGACCTGAAGGAACTGGGGACTGATTCCGGACGTCGTTTCCTGCTCGAATGGCTCAACGAGGAAACTCCGTTCCTGGTTGGCCCGGCATCCAGCCAGGATCTCTACAGGGCTTATTTGCTATGGCTTCCATCAGCCGGAGAAAGGCAGCAGATGACATCAAAGATGTTTGGGCTGACAGCGTCTTCCATGATGATCAAGCGTGAAAAGATCCGGGCGGTTGTCTACGACCACGAATATTCCATCGGCAGCACTTTCGACAATGACAAACAAACCAAAGAAAAACGTCTGACGGTGTACTTCCCAAACAAAACCGAAGAAGAGATGCTCGCAAATCCTCCGGAAAGGATCGAGCTCTCTCAGCAGCTCAGAAAGTTTCAAGAAAGCCTGTATCAGGCCAATAGGAGACAGAGAAATTATGGCCATATTTAATCTACCCCTCCCCCTCCCTCCGGCCGAAGGCGCATTCCGCGCAGAGGGTGACGGGAGTTTTGTGTCAACAAACCGTGGCTGGATACCGTTGGGATACCGTTTGGATATGGTTTTGGATAGGGTCGATTGGTCAAATTTATTAAGTAATACAGTAAGTTGCGCCGTATTGGATACGGTGGATACCGTTAATTCAAACTCTTATGCGCGTGAGGAATTAATACACACGTGTTTAACGGATAAAAAGCAAGTGTTAAAAAATTCACGCGCGAGCTTCAATAGAAATAATGGTATCCACCCTATCCAAATAAGAAAAATAATAAATAAATCAAATAATTACAAAAATTCAACCATATCCAAAATGGTTCCATAACTATATCCATACGGTATCCAATGTTTTTTATTAGAGAGGACAACAAATTGGCCAGAATCCCGAGAATCAAACACATCCTTATTAAATGGATGAACTGGCGGAACAGAAACCGCATCAGAATGCATTGCCTTCTGGCATTAGGAAACGATGTTGTTAATTCCTCCAGAACGCCGCAGGATTTAATTAACGCTGCCGGCGTTGATTTCTACATGATGCGGGTCGACAAAATCATCAGCAGATTGCCGGACGAAGAAAAATCGGCTGTTTTTTCCGTCTATGGCGGGAAGGTCCGGATCGGTATGGCGAGAGCTGCCATTAGATTGTCCGTGCATAGGAACACTCTTTTTAATCGTCTTTGTATGGCAGACAGAGATATTGCGGAGGCTTTAGATGAGATTGCAAACAATGCTGAAAACACTAAGGGAAAATACCGACGCGACATTTTTGACGAAAAAGTGCTATATTTTCGTAAAATTCAGCGGAAAGAGCGCAAAACGCCTCTCTAGCGGTTTTAAATTTCTCCATACATCCTCCCATATCCCTATTAAAACTAAACGCACACAAGCGATTTTTGACGGGATTAAAAGCCTTTTTTTCAGTAGTTCTCTTGGAAAGAATTAATCCTTTTGAAATCTAGGGGCAAAAAGTATGGTTCAAATTTCTTATGAGTTCCTAATAGTCTTTGCAGGATTTGTATTCTTTGCCTTGTTAATGGGCGGTTTCATTGCTTTGCACTCTGTCTTTGAGCAGCTTCATGATCTCAAATCCGAGCTTGAAGTTTTAAAAAACTTCGTAAAAAGCAATGACGATGAGTACCGAAAAAGACTGGGATTGCCTCCCTCAAGTTTCTATTTCTGAGGTTAAAGATGGAATTTAAATTCAAGCCGGACTATTGGACTCAAGCAGTCTCCTCTGGCTTCGTGGACTTTCAGATTAGTTATCGTGCGTTCACGACAGCCACGGTATGGGTAACCGAAGATAAGTTCTTCGGTCCCGGTTTTTGCCTCAGATTCTTGAATGAAGACAAGGAGGAAATCGGGACCGCGGAATTTTCGATTACCAGCAAGCAAAGATTCCTCTATGGAAAAACTGCTAGAGCATATTCTTTAAAGCGTCTAGGACCGCCTGATATGGAATCTTCTCTACCAACAATTTCGTTAGGGATTCTTGCAATACCACCGAAGGAATTGATTTGACTTTTTGAAGGAGAGAGCTTTTCTTTTCGTCAGATAGGTCCGACTGGGAAATAAAGTAATCAACAATTAACCGCGCAGAGTTTGCTTCAATCTTTACGGTGTGAGTGTTGAGAATTGAACTCAGACCCTCATCGCCTAAAAGAAAATCAATCCCCTTAGCTGAAATAGTAGGATGACTTGCGACAATAGTGTATGGAGTTTTAGTCCCAATTGGATCACCGAGCGCACGGTCTACGGCTTCACAATCCTCAAAAACATCCGTATCTCGTATTTCTATGTACTTATCTATAAGACCATGTTTTTGGAGGTATAGGATGTTTCCGATGGTTCGCTCTCGATCTTCCTGAATCAACTGGCGAATTCTTGCGGCAACGGCATTTGTTTTCCAGGGATAGTGTTCGAATAAGAGGTTAAGAATTTCTCTCTGTTGCTCTCTATCTACGTTCATTTTGATTTCCTTTTGTTCGCTAAAACAAGGATGATCATAAATGAGCCAAGGCTTTCCCGGCTGTGCCTTATCAACCGGGCCAATTTGTTGATATTATTATTTTAAATCAACGATTTAAGTTGCTTTCATTTAACGCCAGAGCTAATGTGTAGTTAACGAAAAACACAACGCAAAGGACAAAAAATGAACGCAACGATGATTGAAATGCTGAAGAACAAGGGATTTCAACTGACGGATGACGGCAGCGAAAAATTCCTGACCGCGACACTGAGCAAAGAAGAAGATGTCGCCTGGTACGGCCACCAGATTTCCTCCTTAAAGATCGACGTTCATGTCCTGCAGGACGGGATTTGCAAGGTCGTATTTTTCAAGGACCATCGAATCCTGAAAAGCCGCTGCTACAGCACCTCAGGGAAACGCACATTCAACGCAATCGCCGAAACAGCAGCATGTGCAGGATTTTCCATGTAAGAAAAGGATAAAAAATGAGCCTGTACAGAACACTAACCAGATACGGAGTTGCGCAGCAATGGATAAGGAAGTTGAATGAGATTGAGGTAATTGCCCTTTGCGTTGAATGCCAGGAAGAAGGATTGGATAGTTACTCTGAAATCGAAAACCGCGTTAAGGAATTTTTGAAAAGCCGGGGACTTCCCAGTTGCGGACGAATTAAAACGGCTATTGCCCACTGGATCGATTCCGAATTAGGAATTCTCGATAAATAACAGACACTTTTAAACATAGGCGCCTCCGGGCGCTTTTTTCATGGGAAAAACATGGACTCTCACGAACAAAAGCTCCAGATCGTTTACCGAAAGGTAGAGGATCTGATTCCGTATGAGAAGAACTCCCGAACCCACAGCGAAGAGCAAATTGAAAAAGTCGTCGCCTCGATTAAGGAGTTTGGTTGGACAAACCCGATCCTGATTGATGAGGATCAGGGCATCATCGCGGGGCACGGTCGCCTTGAGGCCGCAAAACGCCTCGGAATGAAGGAAGTGCCCGTCCTCGTCCTGACGGGCCTAACCGAGGCCCAAAAACGCGCCTACATCATTGCCGACAACAAATTGGCTTTGGAGGCTGGTTGGGACGAAGACTTGCTCCGGGAAGAATTGGAGTGGTTAACGCAGCACGACTACTCGGCTGACGTGACGGGCTTCGATTCGGAGGATTTGCAGTCCCTGCTATCCGTAAATCTGGAAACGGCTTCCGAGGAATCACAGGAAATCGAAGAGCCGGAAGAACAGGATGAGGATACGCAGCAGAACGTTCCGGAGATTCAGGATGCTGAAATTATTCCCACGCCGCCGGCCCCGAAGTCACGTCCGAAAGATCTGTGGATTTTGGGCACGCATCGACTCATGTGCGGGGATTCAACCAATGAGGCCGATGTGGCTAGATTAATGGGGGGGGAGAGCAAATCTCTACTTGACTGATCCTCCCTACAACGTTGCTTACAAGGGTAAGACTAAAGACGCTCTCACGATCAAAAACGACAAACAGGATGATGCAGCCTTTAAGGAATTTTTGGTTAGAGCGTTTAGAGCGGCTGATTTAGTTTTAATGCCGGGAGGCGTTTTCTACATTTGGCACGCCGATTCCGAGGGCCTCAATTTCCGTTCTTCTTGCAAGGACGTTGGCTGGGCTATCCGGGAATGTCTTATTTGGTCTAAGAACACAATGGTTTTAGGTCGCCAGGATTATCAGTGGAAGCATGAGCCGTGTTTGTATGGCTGGAAGGACGGCGCAGCGCACGCCTGGTATTCGGACCGCTCTCAAACAACCATTTTGCAGTTCGATAAGCCTACCCGTAATGCAGCGCACCCGACAATGAAGCCTGTCCCTTTGTTTGCATACCTGATTCAAAACAGTTCAAAGGAAGGCGACATCGTTCTGGATTCGTTCGGAGGCTCCGGGACAACGATCATTGCCTGCGAAGGATTGAAAAGGCAGGCGAGAGTTATGGAGTTAGATCCTGCCTACTGCGACGTGATCATCCGTCGCTGGCAGGACTCGACTGGCTTGCAGGCCGTGCGCGAGGACGGCGTGCTCTTTGATGACATTGAGCAGCCTCAGCCCCAATAGGTACTTCCTGGAACCTTTAAGCCGCGCGGGCGAAACGCCCGCTTTCCCTCTATTGGTGAAAATTTTTAGGGGGTTGTAACGTAACTATTAGGAGTTTTTATGCCGACTCAACAGCAGATTGCAGAGCATCTGGGCTTGAGTCAGCAGGCAGTTTCCAAGCAGTTAGCGAAAATGGGAATCGACTGGCGAAACATGTCGATCGACGAAATTCGTCTCGCGTATTTAGACCGGCTCCGGAAATCTGCAGCTGGCCAAGACGATGACTACATGAAGGTCAAACTCGCCCGCGAAAAAATCGAAACCGAACGGGCCTTGATCGCTCTCAAAAAAGAAAAGCGTGAGCTGGTCGACGTGGCCGAGCTCGTGCCCGTTTTAAAAACTGTCTTTTCTGGATTCAAAGAACGCCTCATGGGTCTCCCGGCATTTATCCGGAGCGACGTTTACGTTGCCACCGGAAAGGAAGTCGATGAGCTTGCCTACACACAAAAGTGCGAAGACGTTCTGAAGGACTGCTATGAATTCCTCTCTAGCTATAGCAAATCTGTTGAAAATTCTCGGTGAGGAGGTACGGCCCCCGATCCGAATTTCAACAACGGCCTGGGCGGAAACCTACCGTTTTCTCAGTCCGAAATCAACGGCCCTGCCGGGCAAATATGTAGCGGAGACCACTCCGTGGGTTCGCGGAATCCACGAGGCTTTGGATGACCCGAAGATTTTCAAAGTGGTCGCACAAAAATCCGCTCAAGTTGCGTGGACGGATGGCGTATTGTTGAACTACATAGGGCACCGTATACACCTGGAGCCCTGCCCGATCATCATCATGTTCGACAAGGAAGGCTCAGCCAAAAAATTTAACGAAGAAAAGTTCACGCCGATGGTCGAAGTTACTCCGGCCTTGGCAGCTTTGATCCCCGTCATGTCAAAACGTGACCGGGACAATAAATGGGGCTTCAAGGGTTTCCCGGGCGGATTCTTGAAATTCGTGAGCTCCAATTCTCCGTCCGAAGTGAAGTCAACGCCGGCCCCAGTCGTTTGCGTCGAAGAACCGGACGACTGTAATTCGGACGTCAAGCAGCAAGGCGATACGATTAAGTTACTCGAAGAGCGAACTAAATCGTTTCCCCGAAGAAAAATTATCTTCGGCGGAACGCCAACAGTTTCCGGGATTTCGAAGGTCGAGGCCGCCTATCGCGAAAGCGATAAAAGAAATTTTTTTGTTAAATGTCCGCACTGCGGCGAGTGGCAGACGCTGTCGTGGGAGAACGTCTCCTGGCAGCATGAGGAAGGCCGGAACCATGAAATCTTCGGCGACGCTCTGCCCGAAACTGCGGTCTATAACTGCCCGCACTGCGGCGCCCAGTGGTCGAATGAGCTGAAAAACCGCGCGGTCAAAAACGGGGAATGGCGAGCGACAGCCGCCTTCACCGGGATAGCCGGCTTCTACATTAACGAGCTGTACAGCCCGTTTCCCGGATCGAGCCTGGCCGAAATCGCCAAAAAGTATTTGAGCGCTAAAGCGAAGCTCGATGCCGGTGACGATAGCTTTATGAAGAGCTTCGTCAATAACCAGCTCGGCCTGCCCTACGAGTTCGCGAGCGACCTTCCGGACACTGCCGACCTGGCAGCGCGGGCCGAGGATTATCCGGAGAAAACAATACCGGTCAACGGTGTGGTTTTGACGGCAGGCATCGACGTCCAGCACGACCGACTGGCCGTCATTATTCGCGCCTGGGGCGTCGGCGAGGAATCTTGGCTGGTTTGGTGGGGCGAAATTTACGGTCAGACAATGGTGCCTGAGGCTGGTGCCTGGAAAGATTTGGATGCTCTGCTCCTTTCAGAGTTCCCGACCCCGAACGGCAGCAAGCTAAAAGTTCGAGCAGCTTCCATTGACTCCTCCGACGGCCAAACCTCGGACGCGGTTTACACGTTTGTCCGGAAAAGAAAACGTCGCGGCCTAATGGCGATCAAAGGATCCTCGGTCAACGATGATTCAAAGGAAATTTTCTCGACTCCGAGGGCTTCCGTTGATTTGAATTACAAACAGAAGGCTTCGAAGTTCGGCCTGCGTCCGTTCATTGTCGGAACGTCCCGAGCGAAAGATTTAATTCTGGGTGTTGACGCTAATGCCGGCCGCATAAAGCTCCAGGGCAAAGGCCCGGGGCGCATGCATTGGTACAAAGAGGTCCGTCCGGACTACTTTGAACAGCTGGTGAGCGAAGTCAAGGCCCCGGCCCGAAATTCCCGGAAAAGAGTCTGGCAGAAAAAGAGTTCGGTTCGAAACGAGGCGCTGGACTGCGAAGTTTATGCGTTGCATGCAGCGCGCAGTTTGAAATTGCACATGTGGACCCCGGCCCGCTGGCTCCTCGAATTCCAGCAGCAGGCTCAGGAATCTCTCTCGCTTGAGCTGGAAACCGAGCCGACACAGCCGGTTGAACAGCAGCCGGAACCGCAGCCGATCCCGGAAGAAAAACCCAGACCTAAGCGTAAGCAACAAATGTTTGACGGCTATGACGAGCCGCCACCTTATTTTGGAGACAGTGAATGGTAAGCGTGATTGCAGGCGATTCGCACACCTGGCGATTGCTTCCGGTTCGATATTTGAACCCGAAAGAGATTCCGAAAGACGCGGCATGGTCCGCGTTTTTCAATCCGGCCGAAGGTAAGGATCATCCGGCCCTGCTGGTTGAAAAGTCTGGTGATTTTGTCGTGATCATCATGCCCCCGGAGGTGTCCGAAAAACTCTCCGGGCAATCTGGAGATGTATTGCTCCAAGTGTCCGGAAAAAATCTCCGGAAAACTTTCTTGGTTGAAGATGTTTCAATCGTTTCGCTGGAAAACAGCCGCCCGGCTTCATTCAAGTCGAAGGCTCGTCAGTGCCTGGAAGCAGCTCAGCGCGCATTGGAAACCTATACAGGCACCAACGGCCACGTCAAAAGTTACACCATCGGCTCCCGTTCAATGACATTCAACTCCCCTCAGGAGTTGTTTGACCTCATTGAATATTGGAAAAAACAGGTTTTTCTTGAGGAATGCCGAGCCCGGGGCGTTGACCCGCACACTTTATTGGTTGAATTCAGATGAGTAAATCAAAGAAAAAAATCAAGAAAAAGGAGCTTCGGTCATTTGAGTCAGCAAAAACCGGGCGCCTAACGGCTGACTGGCTCAATGCCGGGGACACGACTCAGGACACTGAGTTGCGGGGCGATCTTAGGACGCTTCGAGCCCGCAGCCGTCAGATGATTCGGGACAATCCGCACGCTTTAAACCTGCGGCGAATGATCCAGAACAACGTCGTTGGCCAAGGCATTGGAATCCAGTGTCAAGTCCAAGGGAAGGACGGGAAACCTGATCAAATAACTAATGATCTGATTGAGGCCTCTTGGTATGAATGGTGCGAGGCAGACAACTGTCACGCCGCCGGCCGGATGAATATGACTGAGATGATGAGGTTAATCATCGGCTCGGTCTTCCAAGACGGCGAAATTCTTATCCGGAAAATTCACGAAGGCTTTGGCCGCTCCGGCATACCGTTCAGCCTCGAGGTCATTGAGTCTGACCTTCTGGTCGATAACGAATGTACCCTGGCGCCGAGCGTGCGTGGCAATACGGTGCGGCTTGGCGTTGAGGTTAACCAATGGATGCGTCCGCAGGCGTATTGGTTTTGGCCGAATCATCCGGGCGACATTAACGTTTCGGCGTATACGCAGAACCAACTGATCTGTATTGAAGCCGTTGATATTGTCCATTTGTATTTGGTTGAGCGCTGGCCTCAAACCCGAGGCACACCCTGGCTGCATTCTGTCTTGAAAAAACTTAAGGATATGGGCGGCTATGTCAATTCCGAAATCGTGGCAGCGCGAGCGGCCGCAAATATTGTGGGATTTGTGCAGCGCGAGATTGTCGATGATGGAGATCTGGAAAACGACGGAAAACCGATCCCGAAATATCTCCGGAGCGAGCCCGGAATGTTCCAGCGCCTGCTCCCGGGAGAAAAATTTGAAGGCTTTACGCCGTCCCGGCCCAACTCAAACATCGATGCGTTTATGCGTTACATGCTGAGAGAGGTTGCCGCGGGCGTCGGGGTTTCATACGAAACGCTCTCCCGCGATTATTCGCAGAGTAACTATTCGAGCTCCCGTCTGGCCTTGCTCGATGACCGTGATCAATGGCGAGTGCTGCAGAGCTGGCTGATTGAAAAATTCCTAAAGCCAATTTTCTGCGACTGGCTGGATCACGCTGTTTTGTCCGGACGTCTGAATCTTCCCGGATATTTCGAAAACAAGGAACGTTATCAAACAGTCAGATTCAAACCTCGCGGTTGGTCGTGGGTTGATCCGGCAAAAGAAGTTACCGCCTATATCAATGCTCGGAACGCCGGCTTTATGTCTGATAGCGACGTCGTTGCCGCAATGGGTAACGGCCAAGATTATGAAGACATTTGCAAACAGAGGGCCAAGGACAAGGCAACCGCCGAATTATATGGGGTTGAAACAAAGGCAACGGTTTTAAAACAAGCAAAGGAGAGTACGGAGGATAAAAGTGACGAAAAAGAGGACTGAATTGACTGCGGACCAGCTTCGCGGTCAGGTGCGTTCTGCAGTATTTGAACGTTCGGACGATCAGGATTCGAGTGTGATCAGATTCCCGGTTGCATCCGATACGCCGATTCAACGGTGGTACGGGCAAGAGATTCTGAGCCACAAACCAGGCGCCATGGTTATGGGGGAGCGACAAAAAACGCTTCCCCTTCTTTTTAACCATAACCGAGACAAGCTCTTAGGCGTTGTGGAAAAACTCGATCAGGACAAACACAGGACCTACGCAACGGTCCGTTTTTCGTCGTCCGAGGAAGGCCAAAAGGCCAAAGCGATGGTTGATGAACGAGTTCTTGTCAACTGCTCGTTTCAATACGAAATCCTTGACTACGACATGGTCCGTGGAGAAGACCCCGATGACGATCAGCTAATCGCGACGTCCTGGGAGATCTATGAGGTATCGCTTGTAACCATTCCCGCCGATTCGAACGTCGGCGTTTACAGAGATTTTGAAACTAACTTAAAGGAAAACAAAATGGCAATCAGAGGTCAAGAAAATTCTGAAAACAAAGTCAATAACTCCGAGCAGCAGGAAAGAGAAAACGTTCGTGAAGCAGCGATCGCCGAGGCACGTCGCGTCGAAGTCGAACGCGAGAAGGTTCGCCAGGATGAACGCCAGCGCATCGAGAATATTTATTCTCTCTGCCGTCAGTTCAATATCGAGGACTCCGAGCGCGAAAACATGATCCGCTCTAATGAATCAATCGAAAACATTCGTTCTCACGTTTTAGACCTACTCGGCAAACGTTCCGTCTCCCCGGTTGGAGTCGCTTCCAGAGGAATCTCCGAGGATATCGGTCTGACAGCAGCAGAAAGAAGCAATTTCAACCTGGTTCGTGCATTGAATGCAGCTTTGACTGGCGATTGGAGTAAGGCAGGATTTGAACGTGAAGTTTCTCAAACGCTTGCAAAACGTAGCGGTCGCGAAACAACCGGATTTTTCATGCCTAGCGATGTCACAATGCAGCGTGACACGACAGGATATTTTGTCGGTCAGCCCACTCAGGGCGGCAACCTTGTTGCTACAGACCTTCGAAGCGGATCTTTCATTGATCTTCTCCGAGCCAAGGCAATGGTTACCCGTATGGGCGCGACCGTTATTTCCGGTCTGGTCGGAAACGTCGAAATTCCTAGACAAACCGGAGCTTCGACTACATATTGGCTGGCTGAAAACACAGCCCCAACAGAAAGTAATGCTACGTTTGACAAGGTTTCTTTGAAGCCGAAAACGATCGGTGCACTGTCCTCCGTTTCCAGAAACCTCTTGCTCCAATCCAGCATGAACGTTGAGGCCTTTGTCCGTAACGAGCTGGCCGTATCCTTGGCACTTGGCATTGACCTTGCTGCTCTTTGCGGTACCGGCACAAATAACCAGCCCACGGGTATCGCCAACATGAGCGGAATTTGCACCGTTGAAGGGGGCACCAATGGCGGCAGCCTTACATTCGATAAATTGATCGATATGGAAACTCAGGTTGCGACAGCTAACGCTGACGTCACAAATATGTATTACTTGTGTAATGCCGCCACAATCGGCTTCCTGAAAAAGATCAAGAATACCTCCGGAGATTACATCTGGAAGCCGATCACTGAAGCAGTTCGCAATGGTTTCCCGGGCGAAGTCAATGGTTATGCGGTTGGTCGCTCCAACCAGGTTCGAAGTGGTCTTGAAAAGGGTACTTCAAATAATTGCCATGAAATTTATTTCGGCAATTGGGCTGATCTTCTCATTGGCGAATGGGGTTTCCTTGAAATCGACGTTAATCGTTACGGCGACGCGTGGAAGTCTGGCGGCGTTGAAATCCGCGCCCTGCAGACGATCGACATTGCAGTTCGTCATCCGAAGAGCTTCTGCCTCTTCTCCGACGCTTTGTTGAGCTAATTCTAGAGGGGCTCCGGCCCCTTTTTTCTTTGGAGAAACACTATGAAATGCATTGTCCGGCCGCAATTTTATTTACACCACGAAGGCAAAGTTTTTTGTCCGGGAGAAATTGTCGAGTGGCCGAAGGATGAGCCGCTGCCTGCTCCGTTGCAAAAGTATGTAAAACAGAAGAACAATTCCGAGGCAGCCCCGCAACCTGCTCAGGCAGCGGAGACACCAGAGACCGAGGTAGCAGCAGGACTTCCTTTGCAGCCGGAGCCGGAAAAGGATGAATGATTACGACGCAATGTTTCAAGCCGACATTGACAGCACATTTCTGAGAGATTTCGGCAAGGAACACCGAATCGGATCGAGAAACGTCCGCTGCGTGATCGATACAAACGTTGGAATTCCGAATCCCGGCCTGATGTCAGAGCCGTATTACGGCCTCAGCACTAACAAGCTGAGAATTTTCGTCAAGAAGGGCGATATTCCGACACCCGAGGTTAACCAAAACTTGTCTGTCGACGGCTCTTTTCACCGTGTTGCCGCTATCTCTGATGAGGTCGGGATGCTCGTTATCACGTGCGAGGAAAACAATGAATGAGCCAAAATTCGTTCGAAAACGCTAAACGCCGTTTGAATGGGTTGCCCGGAGCTTTGCAACGTGCCTGCTTTGCCGCAATGGGCAGAACGCTGTCTCATAGCAAAACAGTACTCAGCAGGGAAATTCGGAGCGAATACAGCATCAAGGCAAAGACTGCCCGACGTGCAATCTCGGCGAAAAGAGTCAAAGGCTCGGGCTCAACTTCTGCAGAAATTAGAGTCCGGGGGCCGAACCTGTTTGCCAGTGAATTCGCAATGAGGCCCCGGACGGATACTACAGGCGCAAAACGCCGCGAGGTCAGATTAGGTATCAGGAAAACCGGCCTTAAGAGCGTTGACCGGGGATTCGTAAGCAAGGGGCTGTTACTGCAGAGAAAAACGTCCTCTTCTTACCCGTTGGAGCCGGTCTTCGGTCCTTCCGTCGCGGGTATGGCTGCTAATGACGAGGTCGTTAAAACCTTGGAATCGGCCGTTGCTGAAACGTTTGAACGTCGCCTGGATCACGAAGTCAAGCGACTTCTGTCAAAAGGAACAAAATCAAAATGACATTAGATCTTTGTGATGCTCTCCGAGAGCATTTAGAAACGTCTCTAAAAAATATCAAATTGCAAACCCGAGGCGCCGATCTGGAAACGGATGGCCCGGCCAGGAATTTGAAAATTATCGACGGATACCTGCCGACAAAGGAGGAGGATTCTGATGATCCCTATCCTTTTGTTTTAGTCCGGGCAAACTCATCCCAGATTACGGCAAGTCGTTCTCAAACTGAGGTGTCGATTGTGGTTGGCACCTATGGGAAGGATTCAGTTGGTTACCGAGACGCGGTCAACGTTCTGGATGCTGTTGTGAATTCGATCATCGGATTTGCTCAGCTGCCTCTAAAACAAAAATTCCATCTGGTCCCGGAGCTGGATTGGCAGATTATTAAAGATCAGCCGTGGCCTTATTGGCAGCTTGAATTGAAAACGCTCTGGGGTTCTGATTTCCCTATGTGCGTCCCGGCTGGTCTGCCGAACATCACAAGCGGATCTGCGTTTTCATCCTACGGTAATTCCCTTCAAAGAGCGCTTTATGGATAAAACTCGAATTTACATAGGACCCCGTCTTCTCGGACTAAATCGATTCACAGTCTTTCAAGGCGGAACCCTTCCTCCGTTGGTAAAAGAAATCATTGAAAAGAGGCCTGCAGTCGCGGGCCTCATTGTTTATGTGGACGATTTGGCCCAGGCGCGAGTGGATTTGGCCAAAAAAGGACATCCGTTGAACCTGTTTTTTAATCAAGTAAGGAGCAAATAAATGGCTTATATGCATCGTGTGCATAGCTCAGAAATTCAGACCGGTCTCGTACCGGTCGTTTCTGTCCCTAGCGCAATTCCGTTTATCGTCGGAACCGCGCCGGTAAATATGGCTGATGGAACCTGCAATAAGGTGAAGTATGTTCAAAATTATGCTGAAGCGGTCAAGGAGTTCGGATTTGTTCCTGCAAAATCGGATGCATCCTCCGGACTGAAAAAGTACGAATATTCCATTTCTGAATTCATTTACTCTCAGTTCCAGCTGTTTGGCGTTGGCCCGGCCCTGATCGTTAACGTTCTCGATCCTGCAACCCATAAATCTACTGCGACGACAACCAAAGTCACTCTGGATACTAAAAACGCCAGCGCCACCGTCCCGGAAACCGGAATTATCCTGAGCTCAATCACCCTCAGCTCTTCTTCCGGATCTTTGACCGCAGGAACCGATTTCTTAACAGCGTTCAACGATAACGGCGAACTGGTCATCACGTCCCTGAAAGACCGGGACGGCGATTTCATTTGCCCGACAGGAACCGAGTTAACGTTTGCTGCAGAAAAATGCGACCCCTCCAAGGTCACAACAAACGACATTATTGGCGGTGTTTCCACCGGCAGCGACGGCCTTGAAATCAAGAAAGGACTGGAGCTTGTTGAGGATGTATTCCCGTTATTCGGTGTCGTCCCGGGATTTATCCTTGCTCCGGGATTTTCTGACAATTCGACAGTCGCCACAATTATGTCTGCCAAGGCGGTCAGCATTAACGAAGTATTCCGAGCAATTTGCCTTTGCGACATCCCGACAGGCACGGTAAAGAACTACTCTGCCGCTCCGAGCTGGAAGAACTCAAACAATATTGTCGATCCGGCACAGGTGCTCTGCTGGCCGATGCTTCAGCAGGACGGAGTTGTCTATCACATCTCTACACAGCTGGCTGCATTGATGGCAAAGGTCGACGGAGATAACGGCGGAGTTCCTTACGAATCCCCGTCCAATAAAGTTCTAAGCACAACCGGAATGGTTCTGGCCGGAGGAACCGAGGTCCCGTTAACGCTGCCGAACGCAGAATATTTGAATAGCCAGGGCATCGTTACCGGCCTTAATTTTATTGGGGGTCTTCGTGCATTCGGCAATAGAACTGCCTGCTATCCGGCAAACACCGATCCTAAGGACGCTTTCATTCCGATTCGCAGAATGATGTGTTGGATTTCCAACACTATTGTTCAGACATGCTGGCAGCGTTTGGATAAACCTCTTAATCGTCGCCAGGTTCAGACCATTACCAATACCCTGCAGGTTTGGCTTAATGGGTTGGTTGCAAGGGAGTATCTCATTGCCGGAACAATTGAGTTCCGTGAGGACGAAAATCCGATTACCGATCTGTCAGACGGCATTTCTAGATTCCACGTCACAGTTACCCCTCCGTCCCCGAACCGCGACATTGAATTCATTGTGGAATACGACCCGACCGCACTTTCTGCGTTGTTTAGCTAATTAAAGGAGTCAAATAATGGCAACAAACGGTGCTAATTACATTCCTGACCGCACCATTAATTTCAACGTAACCGCCGATGAGGGAAACATCTTTCTAGGCGTTGGTACGGTCGATCTCCCGGAAATTCAGAAGATGACGGATACTTTGTCCGGCTCCGGTATTGCCGGCGAAGTTGAAACTCCGATTCCCGGACATTTTCAGTCGATGGAGACAACTATCAACTGGAATGCCATCACGACTGAGGGCCTCAATCTCCTTAGAGACGGCACAGTCAGTCTTACATTCCGAATCGCGCAGAACGAAATCAATGCTTCTGCAGACAACAATCAAGTTAAGGCAATCCGCATTCATTTGCGCGGCCTGGTCAAGTCGTCTGCTCTTGGAAGCGCCGAGGTCAATGCCAAGTCCGAACAGACTACGGTGATTGAAACGACCTACCTGCGAGTTTTTGTAAACGATGAAGAACAGGTTGAAATCGACAAACTGAATATGATTTTCAAGGTTCAGGGAAACGATCAGCTCGGTGACGTTCGCAAGGCGCTTGGTTTAGGTTAAGGAGAGAAAAGTGCTGGTTAAATTTAAAAAGCCTGTAGTCTTCGAGGGCAAGGAATACGAGAGCATTAATATTGATTTAGATTCCCAGACGGCAGAAAATTACGAAGCAACTGTTGACCAAATTGTTGCTTCTATTCCTAAAGGGAAGAATCTAGCTCTTGAGATCGAAAGAAAACTTTGGCTGTTTATCACAGCCAGGGCAAGTGGTCTTCCTCCGGAATTCTTTATGAACTTGCCTTTGGTCCCTTACGTGCAAATTAAAAGTCAAGTTCTCTCTTTTTTGCAAGAGTCGGCGGTGGAGTTCAGCTTTCCGTCAGAGAGTTAAAGAAACAGTGTGTTCGGTTGTCCATGTTGGATACCGGACTCACTTTTCTTGACTGGTACCGGATGCCGTTTAAAGATTTTATTGCTTGGCGTGAAGTTGTTGTCGAAACGTTTTCCGAAATCCAAAAAGAGCAAAAAAAGGCTTTTAATCTAAAGAGGTAACCCCTATAATGAACTTATAGGAGGTGCCTTATGAGTATTGGTCAAAGCATAATCGCTAGTACATCGGGATTCATTATTTTTCTAATCCTTGCGTTGGTTATGGCTCCCATGTTGATTCTTGTCCCTCTTGCCATTTTGGTATTGATTTGGGAGGCTATCGGATCGATTGATACTCCTTTTTATCGAGATTTGGCCTACTGTGCTTTTTTCTGGACTTTATTGCTGATTGCTGTAATAAAGACATCTCACATTAATTGGTTTAGACGGCATATCTACCGCCTTCCGGAATTAAAAGATTAAATAAGAACCTCTTATGGGAACCGCCTTAATGGCGGTTTTTTTATGGATTGAATCATGCCATTTAATAAGACTTTCGAGATGGCATTCATCGTTGGCGCAGCTCTTCAGGCGAACTTCGCCACCGTGATGGATAAAGCCCAAAAGAAAACGGATTCACTGACCCGTTCCGTTAAAGCTCTGGATCAGATGACCGCAGACGTTAAGGGTGCCATCGCTCGCAGGAATGCGACAGAGGCTGCTAAAAAGGCCTGGGTTGAATCGGCAGCTCAAGCAGAAAAGTTTCGCCAGCGACTTCTCGGAATGTCCAGCCCGTCCGAGAGATTGGTCAAAGAGTTTGAGCGCTTAAATACCGTTTCGATAAAGTCAAAACAGGCATGGTTAGAACAAAAAAACGCTCTTGTTGCCTTTGAAAATTCCGCAAAAACAACCGGAATGACAATGGGGCAGCTAATTGCCAAGCAGGAGCGGTTTTCCAAAATTTCCGGGAAAGCAAATCGTGGCCTTGAGCGTTACCGGGAAGGACGCTCCATGATGGGTGACAGCGTTGGTTATGCTTCCACAGCCGGCCTGGCAGTGGGCGCAAAAATGACGTCATTGATTCAAACCGGAGCCGGGTTCGACTCGGCTATGGCGAGAGTTGGCGCTGTTTCTGGAGCTTCCGGAGAAGATCTTTTAGCGCTTCGAGAACAGGCAAAAGAGCTTGGCAAATCTACCGTTTGGTCTTCGTCTGAAGCGGCTTCCGGCCAGCAATTTTTGGCCATGGCTGGTTTCAGCAAAGATCAGATTTTGAAATCCATGCCGGGGATGTTGGATTTGGCTTCAGCTGGTGGAATCGATCTCGGATCTGCAGCTGATATTGGCTCGAATATTTTGACCGGTATGGGGTTGGATGCTTCTGAAATGGGAAGAGTTGGGGATGTCTTGGTGAACACGTTTACTAAGTCCAATACCAACTTGACCATGCTCGGAGAAACAATGAAGTATTCCGCCCCGGTGGCTAAATCTCTCGGTGTTTCTATCGAGGAAGCCGCAGCAATGGCTGGAAAATTGGGTGACGCTGGTATTCAGGGCTCCATGGCTGGCACCACCCTTCGAGCAGTAATGCTCCGATTGTCAGCGCCGAGCAAACAGGGCGCAGACGCCCTTGATGCGTTGGGAGTTAAAACGACCGATGTTGCAGGCAATATGAGGAAGATTCCGGACATTTTGGCCGATCTCAACCGAGCAATGGCCAAGATGACCGATTCTCAGCGTTCTGCCTATACAAAAGCAATTTTTGATACCGAAGCGATGTCGGGAGCTTTTGTTCTCATGGAACAAGCTGGTTCTGGAGCTCTTCAGGAGTTTGTCAAAAACGTCAAAAAATCGGGTTCGGCCTCAGAGGTTGCCAGAAAGCAAAACGACAATCTGATCGGAGACTATAAGGCTCTGACAAGTGCTGCAGAAGGAGCAAGCATCGCTTTTTACGAAAACCTTGAACCTGCCCTAAGAAAAATTACGCAATTAGGAACAGAAGGATTGAGTTGGCTTGGCGATGCAATTAAGGAATATCCAAATCTGTCGGCCGCCATCGGTTACACAGCTGGAGCCATTGGGCTTCTTGCAACAACTGCGTTGCCTGTTTTTACACTCTTTAAAACAGGTTCCTTTATTGTCGGGGGACTAAAAGCTGCTTTTGGTGCAGCACAGGTCGGGATGGCAGCGTTTAATGTTGCGGCATCAGCCAATCCGATAGGGATGATAGTAATGGGCATTGCGGCAGCCATCGCTGCCGGATATTTGCTTTACGAAAACTGGGACGAACTTAAAACAGGGGCCGAAGAACTTTGGGAAGGACTGAAAGCTGCCTTTGGAGGCGTGGGCGAGTATGTAAGCGGTTGTTTTGAGACTGCGGCCAGCGGAGTAAAAACGCCCATTAACGCAATGATCGCCATGATTAACTCAGTCATTGCGACAATTAATGAATATGCAAATGTTAAGGTCCCTTCATGGGTTCCGGGGGTCGGCGGAGAATCTCTCGGGTTCCAGTTGAATCCTATCCCAGCCCTGGCCTCCGGGGGCGTGGCTACCCGATCAACGATTGCGCAAATAGGCGAAGGCTCTGAGCCTGAGGCCGTTTTACCGCTTTCTCGATTAAACGCAATGCTTTCCCCAGAGCCTGCCGCTCCTTCGGTCAATGTGAACTTGAATATTAGTGTTAACGGTTCCGGCAACCCGGGTGCGGATATTCAGCAGGCTGCCTCTGCGGCAGCATTCAATCTGAAACGCGAGCTGGAGCGCCTTTTGGCTGATCAACGCCGTTTAGCTTACTGAGGTTGATATGTACAAAACTGTCCAGGGAGATACGTGGGACATTATCAGCAAAAAGGTCTACGGAACTGAAAAATACATGACCCGTCTGATGCAGGAAAATCCGGAGCTCTCTGAAATCGTGATTTTTCCTGCAGGAGTTCAGGTGAAAACACCTGAAATTGAGGTTCCGGCCGACGTCCTGACCGGCCTACCGCCTTGGAAAAGGAGATAAAAATGTCCGATTTTCAGCCTCGGCAGGCCTATTTGCGAGTCCTTTGGGGCCCCGACAAAGAAAATATGTCCGGATACATCAATCCGGACCTTCTCTCGTTTTCCTATCACGACAAGGATGGAGATGAGGCTGACGAAATCAGTATTTCATTGAAGGATGAGACTGGAAAATGGGCTGGAAGCTGGTCTCCGGACGGAGGAATGGTGCTGCAGGCATACATTGCGACCGGAACGCCACTGGTTAAAGGTCCTGAGCTGTTTTGCGGGACCTTTTTCGTTGATTCAATCGACTTCTCCGGACCTCCCCGCACCGTTTCGATCCGGGCAGTTTCGATTCCTCTAAACAAATCGATACGTCGCCTAGTGAAGTCGCGGGCATGGGAAAAACAGAATATTTCCGCGATTGCAAAGAAAATTGCGGACGCAGCCAATCTGGAATTGTTCTTTGATTCCGATGATGATCCCGTGTTTGATCGCCAGGACCAAAGTCGAGAGAGCGATTTGAAATTTTTGTCCCGCCTTTGTTCCGAAAACGGTCTGTCGGTAAAAGTTACCGATACTCAATTGGTCGTTTTCAGCAAGGAAAAGTACGAAAAGAAAGACCCGGTTGCGACGATCGCAGTCGGCCAGGCCGAGCTCCTCTCGTTCCGTTTTTCGCAGTCCCACAGTGAAACTTATCGAAGCGTGACTGTTAGCTACAGGAATCCAAAAGTTAAAAAGAAGAATTCGGCTGGTGGCGAGATGTTTGACAAATACGGACGCCCAACCAAGGTCGCTGTCGCCGCTCGATCGGGGATGTTTGATGAGCATGGCCGCTTAATCAACAAAAAAAAGGCAAATCCGGCTGTCATGGAGTACACAGCCACGAATCCGGACGCCGATGACTCTGCGCAGGAATATCAGTGGAAAAAGCGTGCTGCTTCCGTCTCGGAGGCAAAACGTCTGGCTGAAGCCAAGCTCCGTGAGCTCAATGCAAAAAGCATTACTGCAGATATTTCGCTAGTCGGGAACCCTTTGTTTTGTGCCGGAGAAGTTGTTCGGTTGACGGGATTCGGATCCTTTGACGGTAATTTTTATATCGATGACGTGACGCATTCCTTGGGCAGCGGATACACCACATCGTTGAATCTACACAGAGTGAAAACATGATTTTTGATACTGATCAGGATGATCGAAACATGGCCGTTCTCAAACTCGGAGAGGTCGTCGAAGTTTTGCCGGCTGATCATAAGGCTCGGGTTGTCTTTGACGATGACGATTCAATTGTCAGTGATCCCCTGCCGATCGTCGTTTTTAATTCAATGGAAAACAAAGACTTTCATTTGCCTGATATCGGTGAAGACGTGCTTTGCTTTTTCGGATCTGCTGGCATGGAAGACGGTTACATTATCGGATCGATTTATGCCGGAGAAATTGAGCCTCCGAATAATTCAACGGACGTCCGGATGGTGAAATTTGCTGACGGCTCCTACTTCAAGTTTGATCGATCCGGATCAATTTTTGAGTGCTCCATTGGGACAACAAAAATTGAACTGCAGAAAAATCAGGTCTCGGTCGAGACTTCTCAACTTGTATCGATCAAGTCTGCTGCCAACGTAAAAATTGAAGGCGCGACTCAGGTCAGCATCGAAACTCCGGTCCTCCAATTGAACGTTGGAGGCACCACGATGAAATTGACTGGCAGCAACGCCACAATTGAGTCACAGGATTTGACGTTTACCGGCAATGTCTCTGTAACCGGGAATTTGGATGTTTCCGGGACAGGAAAATTCAAGGGTCCTGTTACGGCTCCGGACTTTAATTCTTAGGAGTGGTTATGCCTAATGTTTTAGGTTGCTACGGTCCTATGCCTTTTTATTGTTCCGAAGGCGCGATTTTTAACTACAAAGATCTAAAGACTTCGAAACAGGTTCGATGGGCTGAGCACGCCGTTTATCTCGGCAAAACGATTAAAGAATTTCTGGGATTTTCTCCTTTGGAGGTGTCTTTCACTTTGCGTTTTGACGCCTCACGGGGAATTTCTCCAATGGTCGGACTGCCGTTATTAGAGAAATTGATTGATCAGCATTTGGCTCTTCCTCTAATCATTGGAGGCGGTTATGTGGGCATGATGGTCATGGATAAATACGACGTTCAGCATAAGTTTTTTGGCAAAGGAGGCGGCTGCATTGTTGCAGAGGTCTCCGTTTCTTTTTCGGAGGTAGGAAGTGACAGCATTCTCGATCGACTTATCTGAACGGAGTGCAATTAACTTTGCCCCACAGTCCGTAATTGAAGAAGTAATCCAGAACGTCAGAACAATTTGCTCGACGATTATTGGCACGGTCCCTCTCGATAGGGATTTTGGAATGTCAGTGGATATGCTGGACCGCCCGATTTCAATTGCTCAGGCGCTTTTTCAATCAGAAGTGATTCGCGCCTTGGCTCGATACGAACCTCGCGCCCGCTTCCTGAGTATCGAATATTTAGACGATGCGGACGTTGTTCATGGCGTTACTAAACCAAAAATCAAAATTGAGATAGAGGAATGATATGAGTGAAACACTCCCCCGGTGGGGGCTTCCGGACGTCAATTTCGTCGAGACCGATCCGGACAAAATTAAAGCCTCAATCATCAATCGCTATGAGACCGCCTCCGGGCGGTCTCTTGCTATGGGCGATCCTGTCCGGCAATATCTATTGACGATTGCATCCGAAATCATCCAGCTCAGGCAGGTTTTCAACCACGGAGCTCAGCAAAACCTTCTGAGCTATGCCCAAGGCCCATATCTAAATGCGCAAGGTACGATGCTGGCTTGTGAACGTCAGCCTGCCTCTCATGCCGTTACCGAAATTCAATTTACGCTGTCACAGGCATTGGCATCCGCCTTTGTTATTCCGGCAGGATTTCAGGTAACGAACGGCGATGTCACGTTCGAAACTATCTCACAAACAACGATTGCTGCAGGCTCTCTGCAGGCAACAGCTCAGGCGCAATGTTTGGAGGCTGGGACAGTAGGCAACGGATATTTAGCCGGACAGATTTCAACTATTGTCAGCCCCATGGCATTCTTGGCTTCTGCCGTAAACACTTCTGAATCCTCAGGAGGATCAGAGGAGGAAGTAGACAGTAGTTATGCAGAACGATTAAGACTTCGACCTAACTCTTTCTCCGTTGCCGGCCCGGAAAAGGCTTACATATTTCATACGTTATCGGTTTCCCCGGCAATTATTGATGTCGCGATTGATTCTCCGACGCCGGGCGTTGTCAACGTTTATACATTGCTCACTGGCGGGGAGTTGCCTAAAGCTGCATTTTTGAATGAAGTCGAGAACTATCTGGCCAGCGAAGAAGTCCGTCCCCTCACGGATGAAGTTCATGCCTTAGCTCCAACAGCCTATTCATACAGCGTCAATGTGGATTATTACGTGCTCAACTCTGACGCTGTAAAGCTCGATTCGATCAAGACAGCAGTTCAGGCAGCCGTGAATGATTTCGTCGCGTGGCAGCAGTCAAAAATCGGTCGTGACATTAACCCGGACGAATTGATTAAACGTGTCCGCGATGCAGGGGCTGGCCGCGTTGTTCATTCGACCCTTACGCCCGTGTTTAAAACATTAACGAAGAGCGAAGTCGCTCAATGCTCTTCAGTTACGGTCACCTTTAAAGGTTTGGAGGATGGCTAATGAAAAAAATCGATGATGTCGTCCTCAGTGACCTACTCCCATCAAGTATTTCTGAGGACCGACAAGTTCAAAACTCTGCGACAGCAATAGACCCGGAACTGAAATCAGTTGCCGGGTCTTTGTATGTGGGCGCAATTTACGCGAATGTGGACAAGCTCACCAGCACGCAGCTGGATCATTTGGCATATTGCTTTGACTTGACGACATGGCGAGATTCTTGGCCACTAAGCCAGAAACGGCTAATTGCAAAAACAGTGGTCGCTCAAAAATGCCGAATGGGGACCCTGAGTGCCGTCAAAAAAGTGTTGGAGTCTCTCGGTTCCGCTGTGTCAATTACAGAATGGTGGCAGAAAACTCCAAAAGGAACGCCGCACACATTCGAGGTCATTGCCTCGATCAGTCAGATTTCCGGAGGTCTGCCTGGGGACGCCCAGGAGGATTTTTTCCGACTGCTGAATGAGGCCAAACCCGTTCGTTCTCACTACACATTCAAATTAGTTCAATCGTTGCTTGGGCAGGTTTCCGTTTCCGGGACACTGCGCTCGGCAACATTTTCGCGTTGCACATGCGAGCCGCCGCCTCTTTCTGAGGCTTTATCCGTCACGGGCCTTATCCGTCCAGTTTCTTACACACACATTTAAACCACTCAAGATTTAGGAGAAAACTATGCCTAGCGTTGTTGTAACGTCGGCAGGCCTTGCCGCGCTCTTAAATGCCGAGCAGAACGGCACCCTTCCCGTAAAAATTGCCAAATTCGGTTTAGGAACCGGAAATTACACGCCGACTGCAGATAAAACGGCCCTGCAGTCGAAATTTAAAGAAATTACTGCGTTATCTGGCGGAGCGGTTGGCGATAACGTTATCCATGTCACGATGACAGACGCGTCCGCTGATGCCTATACGGCAAATGAGGTTGGCGTTTATCTTGAAGACGGGACTCTTTTTGCCTTGAGCTCGCAGCCAGTTGGCTCAATTTTGCAAAAAGCAGCTGGTTCCCAAGCACTACTTTCTCTTGACTTAGTTTTGCAGGGCGGAACGGGTGGAGTAACCGTTTCTGGAGGCACAAATTTCTTTAATCCTCCTGCGACTACGACAACCGCTGGCGTCGTAAAGCTCGCATCTCTGGCAGAAATTACTGCAGGAACCGACACCACAAAAGCATGCACCCCGATGGGTGTTTGGAACTTCGTCAAAAATTATGTTGCCAGCGCAATTGATTCTCTTAAAACACTCCTACGAGCTGAAATCGCGGCTGCGAGTTTGGCCGCTGTGCCGATTGGAACAATGTTGCCGTATGCCGGTGGTGAAGTTCCAGAAGGTTTTCTACTCTGCAATGGCGCAAGCCTAAGCAGAACCGAGTATCCGGAACTTTTCGCAGCAATTGGCGATCGCTGGGGAAGCGATTCTTCCAGCACATTCAAACTTCCGGACACTCATCATAGATTTTTCGAAGGCACCACGGTGCTTTCCGAAGTGGGCCAGTATATTGAAGCTGGCTTACCGAATATCGCAGGCAGTTTCCTTGCGTTCTATCAGGGTACTGATGTTTTTCAGGCTGTTGAATCGGGGAATTACGCCAGGGCCGATACATCAGGCCACGCTCTTGCATATGTCAGCTTAAACGCTAATAACGCTAATAGCGTTTATCGCGGTTCTGTTTCTACAGTACAGCCGGCGAGCCTATATGGTTTATACCTCATACGCGCGTATCAAGCATAGGGTTCGCATAGACTTCGGTTGGTTTGTCGTTGATGCTCCAAAAACGGCACTGCTCAAAGACGCATCTAAAACTAATTTCCTCTGCTCATAAGTATCAGACTGTGTGTAATACATAGCCCGCAAACCTGAGACTTGAGAGTTTTGAAAGGCGCCGTCAGGAGCGTTAGGGAATAAAAGATTTCCGCCGTTTGAAGACGTGATATTCGGTTAGAACGCTCGAATGAGATTCATTACGAATAACGCATTGACGCGAATTTCTGTTAGATTGTCTTGATATAGCGCTGACGATCTCGATGCGTCTATCGCCGGTTCCGCTGGTATCGTGGACGTTCCAATGTTAGTTACCTGCATTTTTGATTCTGAGGACGAAAAGTAGTACAGAGAACCTTCACCGTTTGAGACATCTGAAAATGTTGTTAGGTATGTAAGCCTTCCGCGTATATTCGGGAATTTTCCGGAGTCTTTGCCGAGCCCCGTGAATTATTAGCGGGGCTCGACTTTTCTGCTGTGCCTGGCACAGCTTAAAAATGACAACTTTTTATTTCGGAGAGCTTGAGGCGTCGGGCTTCTGACTTAAAACTTGAGCACATCGAGCACAGGTCTCGATGTATGCGTGCCAGCTAAGCATAATTTTTTGACGCGGCGCGAAAAAATCGGTTCGTTGATATGCGCGTACTACCTGCGAGCCCACCAGGTGTGCCAAACACGCTTCCGCCACCTCAAAAGGCACGTCATTGTCAGCGAACCAGCTCCGGCCAATAGAGCGCAGTCCATGGGCTACTAGCCTATTTCTAAATTCCGGTTGTTCGTGAAGCCATTTGGCCATCGCTTGCCCGGAGATGTGCTGATTTTTATTGGCGGCTGGGAAAAGGAAAGGACTTCTCTTGTTTTTCCGGATAGTTTTGGCTTCGTTAATTAGCGCAATGAGGTAGGGAGTCAAGGGAATCCGGTGGATCCTTTTCATTTTCATAAATTCTGCCGGTATTGTGATTGATTCTTCGGAAATCCATTCAATCCGCACTGAAACAACTTCACCTGGACGGAGCAAAGTTGCCAGGGAGAAGTAAAACAAACATTTGTATTTGGGAGGTGCCAGTGCCTCGATCTGGCTGATTACGATGGGAAGCTCTTTCCAGTCAGGCGCGGGCATGTGCCTCACCTCCGGCGCTGGGAAAACCTTCGTAATTTTGGAGAGCGGATTCGCTTGAATGAATCCGGCATTAACGGCTAAGTCATAAATTTCCCGGACGCGCATTAAAAGTCGCTTGACCGTGGAAAGTTTTCCCGCAGCCTCGACTGGCTCAAGCAACTTAATAAGGACGGGAGGAGTAATTGAATCGAGCTGTCGGGAACCGAGCTTTGAGATCACGTACTTCTCCAAGCGTAATTTCTCGTCGCGATAGCTGGCGATTCTGTTTTTCTTTTTCGAGCACCAAAATTTGAACGCATCCCTCAAGGTGTAAGAACCGGAGGGCTCAAGTTCAAGCTCGCGTCTTTTCCTGCGCGCTAGGGAGCGCGCCTGCATTAAGGAAATCTCTGGCCAGTGGCCCAAGGTAATGTCGAGAACCCTGCCGTTCTGGGGAACTCTTACGACCCAACTTTTAACACCAGAAATCTGGACTCTGAGCGCTAGTCCTGATTGATCTGTTATTTGATAGCGCCGCTTTTTAGGCTTTAGCGCCTTGATTTGTTTGGAGTTCAACATGGCAAATATTGAAAAATTGAAAACAATGAAAACAGTTTTCGTCTATGACGAAGACGGCTTCTATTGTGGGACGCATATTGCGCAATTAAATCCTCGAAATAAAAGCTCTTGGCTGATGCCGCCGCGTTCCACAAATGTCGACCCAAACGATAATGAGGATGGTTTTTTCTTCAAAATTAAAGAACCTGGGAACCCGGACTCTGGTTGGGACAAAATTCCTTATCCGTCTACAGCAGCCGATTTTTTAGCGTTGAATATTCCTCATGAGTCCAGGACAAAACGGAATAATGAGCTGAGAAAACTTCTCAGCCAGTTTGCGCAGAATGATCCGGAGCATTATCGAGAGGTTTCTGTCAATGATGATTCTGGAAAGAAAATCGCAACAACGCTCGAAGCTATCCCCGAGCCGACTCCCGAAGAATTAAAAGAGCGCGCTGCCGCAGCAGTCCGTTCTAATCGAGACTACTTACTGTCTCAGACCGACTTTTTGGTTTCCGGAGATTATCCAATCTCCGACGCAGATTTGGCCAAAATCAAGTCTTACCGCCAAGCACTGAGGGATGTGCCCGGGCAAAAGGGATTCCCGGAAAATATTGTATGGCCGGAGGAGCCTCAGTACACAGTCCTGCAAGCATAGGAGCGTCCTATGTGGAACCAATTGTTGGAAAGGCTAGGAAGTTTAGATCCTGGGGTGCTTAAAAATGCCGTCTTGCTAATTGCCGGAGGTTTTACAGGGCTTGTTAGCACGCTAATGGGGGAGCATAAAAATCTTTTTTATTGGCTATTTGCCTTTGTTGTAGCTGATTACCTGACTGGAATGGTTGCTGCCGCCAGGACAGGAACATGGTCGAGCCGAGTTGGACTAAAAGGTCTGATCAGAAAATTTGTAATTCTGTTAGTAGCCGTCGGTTTTCACGGAATAGACCAAATTTTGCAGGAGCCCTGGATAGGCGCATGGGCGATTGGGGCCCTTTCATTAAACGAGCTCATATCCATTCTTGAAAACGTCGAGAAAGCAGGTTTTGGTTCAATTATTCCTCGAAGGATCCGAGACATGCTTGAGCTCGTTAAAGAAGAACACGAGAAGAAAATCACTTCAAAATTGCCTGGAGAAGTAAAAAATGAGCGAGCACTTTAAGCCGTCCGAGTTTGAATCTAAAGATGGAAAGCCGAGCCCGTGGCCCGAGGTCGTTGACCCGGGCCTTTATTCTTTATTGGAGGAAATCCGGGCTGATTTCGGTGAACCAATCTATGTTAATTCTGGGTATAGGTCACCAGAACACAATAAAAAAGTGGGAGGAGCCCCGAATTCCTATCACGTAAAAGGACAGGCAGCAGATATTAGACCTAAGAGGTACCGTGATCCAGAGAAATGGAAGGCAGCTTTGGGCCGTTTAAAAATTATTGCTAATCGCCGGTGTCAGGGCGGAGTTGGTTTTTATCCGACGTTCGTCCATGTTGATCTGGGGCCGAATAGGAGATGGAATGGTCAATGAACTGGTTACGAATCTTAAAATTTGGAGCGGCTGCGGCTGCTCTTTTTATTGCCTACCTGGCAGGATTTAATCAAGGGCGGGATTCTGAGGAGCTAAAAAATGCCCGTGTTGAAATTTCAAATCTCAACGCAACGGTCGCTCAATTTAAGGCTCGACAAAATAACGATGCAACGGCGTTGGCCGAGCTTCGGCGCATTGAGTCTACTAGTCGCAATGAGCTTGAGCGGATGCGCAGCCAGCTCGCTATCATTGAAAGAAGAGCCCAAAATGACTCCGATCGACAGCGTAATCGATGTCTCGGCCTGGCGGTCAGATATAAAGAGGTTGTCGAACGAGCTGACAGAGCTATTAAATTCTGTGCAGAAAACCACAAATAAGAGCGGAGGAAAAAATGGAGAAAGACGTCCGGATAAATGATGATGAGCGAACAAGATGTGAGGTCTGGACTCGCGTGATGGGCTACCATCGTCCCATCTCTTCTTTCAATATTGGTAAAAAAGGAGAAGTTGCAGAACGAAAGTATTTCTCGGCCAAAAAAGCCGAGGAAGGAATGAACAGGATTTAGGTGTATGTCTATGTGTATGGCATTTTAAAAAGCACCCTTTAAAGTCCTTTATTTTCAGCGATATTTTATTATCGCCGCCTCCACCACAAGACATCATCGGGCAGGTTATCCGAATGGGATGCCTGCTCAAATTACATCTGCCGACGATTCTTTCATTTTTAATCGACGTCGAGGCTCACATGCTCTCAATGCCTGGTAAAAACAACTTCGGTAGTCGTTTCAATCCCTACAGATGGTCTGCTCCAGTCTATGAAAATCCGGACGAACTTATTGAAGCAATACAGTCCGCACGCTTCCTTTCTAAACGGCTTAAGTCAGTCCGCGTGATAGGTGAGGCACGACCTTGTTTCAAAACTAAAAGGGCAGGCTCTGCGCCCTTGGATGAGACACGAGTAAATTGCTTTGAAGCTCGGGAGCCTTTCATTTTCGATTTTGAAGACGGTTCCTCTTTAGAGTTTTGGCCACAAGGCCGCGACTACGTCCGCATGGCCTGCTCGTCAATCCCTAACCGCATCGAAAACGGATTGTCCTTTAATACACCCACCTTTCAGGAGTTTTTTATCAGTGTTTTGGGTGAGAACTGGCAAGGATACGAACTCAAAGATTTCGAGGTCGTCAGGATCAAACACAAAGCTGTAGTTACCTCTTTAATTAAAGGAAAAATTAAAGAGGATATCGGGGACGAAATCTTTTATCGTTTCAAATTCGTGATTTCTCTCAAGTATGTCTTGTCCTAGAAAAAGTTGACTCTTAAGGAGTCAAATAATGCAGTATGGAA
>Freddie_p1__coassemble_705_pt1 | contig 39238 bp, 35 predicted proteins | sample Freddie_p1__metabat2_low_PE_013 | metagenome-assembled genome bin Freddie_p1
CTTCTTGGCATTAACAACAAATTCCCGCGAAACTTGAAGGACTAAAAGTCAATACTGAACTATTTCGCGGGAGTTTGGGACTCCAGGCGATTAGCAACAAAAGACGTCGTTTCGAACTCTGTCCAGCCAAGCTCCGGACGGCGGTGGATCTGCCTGCGATCCTGAATCATCTGTTCAATCAAATCAGAAGTCTCTCGATTCATTTCCAGCTCTCTCAAAAAGCAGTTAACAGCCAAAGCCCTTGCCGCACATTATGCGCTTTTGAACGGTCATGAAAAAACCTCGCCAGGCGAAACTGACGAGGTCTTTTCTAATTCGGAGATCCGAATACCGATTAGGCCTTGCGAACCAGTTTTTCTTTGATTCGAGCAGCCTTACCGGACAGATTGCGCAGGTAGTAGAGTTTGGCGCGGCGGACGTCACCGTGGCGCTTAACTTCGATGCTGGCAATCAACGGAGAATAGAGCTGGAATGTACGTTCCACACCTTCACCGCTGGAAATCTTACGAACGGTGAAAGCAGAGTTCAAACCGCGGTTGCGAATGGCGATGATAACGCCTTCGAAAGCCTGAACACGCTTGCGGGAACCTTCAACGACGTTGACGTTAACGACAACGGTGTCGCCGGGGTTCATTTTCGGGAAGGTTTTGCCTTCAGAAAGACGGGCAATCTCTTCTTTTTCAAGTGTTTCGATCAAATTCATTTTTGTCTCCAATGACCATCTTCATGCAGCTCTGTTATCTCTTAAACTGCAGAGAGGATGGATTTTAAAAATCGGAACGTTTTACGATTCCGTACTCTCTTTAATGTCTCGCAGAACTCGTTCATCCTCGCGGGTCAGCAAATTCTTCGAGCGCGCTATTTTAACCAAATCCGGGCGCGTTTGGGCGGTTATTTGTAACGCCTGTTTGCGCGTCCATGCCTGGATGTTTTTATGGTGTCCACTCAAGAGCACATCCGGAACCGGCATATCACGCCAAACCTCCGGCCGTGTGTAATGCGGAGCATCCAAAAGACCTGTAGAAAAAGACTCGTCAGACGCTGACAAATCCTTAATCGCACCGGGAAGCTGACGAATGACCGCGTCCATGAGCACCATTGCCGGAAGCTCTCCGCCGGAGAGCACATAGTCTCCGATCGACAAAGTCTCATCGACATAGGTATCCAGGAATCTTTGGTCAATGCCCTCGTACCGGCCGCAAATCAGAATCAAATCCTGACTGTCTTCAGCCAATGAACGAACTTTCTCGTCATTGAGCGTTGTGCCGGACGGCGCAAACGCAATAACTTTGCCGTGGTTTCCGTCCCTACGGATCGCGTCCACTGCATCGGCCAACGGTTCTGCCAACAGAACCATGCCCGGGCCGCCCCCGAAGGGTCGATCGTCTACGGTCTTATGCGCATCAAAAACAAAATCACGCGGGTTCCAGCACTTGAGCTGCCAAAGTCCCAATTTAGAAGCCCGAGCGGTAATACCGAACTTCTCAATGAGAAGCGGCATTTCCGGAAACAGCGTGACGATGTCAAAACGCATCATGAGGTTTAATCCCAGGAGGGATCCCAGTCCACAATGATCTTCTTCGTCTCCACATTCACTTCTGCCAAATAGTCTTCGACAAAAGGAATGAGAACTTCTTTACCGTCGGCGCGTTTGACATTCAGAATGTCGTGAACGCCGTTGTCAATCATGCCTTTAACCCGGCCGATGCTCTGCCCTTCTTTATTGACGACATCGCATCCGATCAGATCGACCCAGTAATATTCGTTCTCTTGGGCTTCAGGAAAATCCTTGCGGTAAAGGGCGACTGCACCGCGAAGCGCCGCCGCATCCTCAGGGGTATCGATACCCTGAATTTTTGCAACGATACCGGCGCCGTGCAGTTTCGCTTTTTCAAGTTCCACGGGTCTGACTTCGCCGTCAGGAAGGACATGCTGCCAGTGTTTGGAACCTAAAAGCGCAGACGCACCCTGGAAAGGCTGAACGCGAACCCAGCCCTTAAGCCCGTAGGCACCATGCAAAGCGCCGAGCACAATAGGCTCGGCGCCGGAATTCTTCTCGTTAGTCACAAACGGTCAGAAATCAATTAAGCAGCAGGAGCAGCTGCCTTTTTGAATTCTTTGTAGAGACGAGCAACGGTGTCGCTCATCTGTGCGCCGTTAGCAACCCAAGCGTTCAAAGAAGCTTCATTGATGGAAAGACGGGGAGCAGCACCGGATGCCATCGGATTGTAGAAGCCGATACGTTCATTGAAACGACCGTCACGGCGGTTGCGGGAGTCGGTCGCGACGATGTTGTAGAAGGGGCGCTTCTTGGAGCCGCCGCGAGCCAGACGGATAACGACCATATTAAGTTACCTCAAAAAATTTATATTCTAAAAAAGTTTAAAAATTAGGCTTCTAACGCCTGAAAACACGTGATTTTATCCTAATTTTTTCAATTAAACAAACGGGTTGCATCTGTTTTGTTACGCAGTGCAAATGAAAAAGCGGCTGTTGTCAACCGCCTTTTGCTTGTATTTTGGTATCGTGAAACTAGAGTTTCGCTTCCAGTTCGCGGATCACCGTCATCGCGTCTCCGACTAAGCCGTAATCGGCAACGTCAAAGATCGGAGCTTCGGGATCTTTGTTCACAGCCACAATGACTTTGGCGTCTTTGATGCCGGCAATATGCTGAATGGCACCGGAAATACCGAAACCGATGTACAGGTCCGGAGCAATAATCTTACCGGTCTGACCGATCTGCCAATCGTTCGGAGCAATACCGGCGTCGACCACCGCACGGGTCGTACCCACCGCAGCGCCGAGTTTGTCAGCCAGTTTGCCCATTTCAGCGAATTCAGCTTCATCGACCAAACCGCGGCCGCCCGCCAAAACGATCTTGGCATTCTGCAGATCAGGACGATCGCTCTTAACCTGCTCGCTGCGGACGAAAGTGACTTTAATCACAGGAGAAGCAGGAACCACTCTTTCGAGTTCGGCTTTGCCTTCTCCGGTCGGAGCGGCATCAAAAGCTGTAGCACGAACCGTTAAAACAACTTTGGGGTCGAGCGCACGGACGGTTTCAATAACAGAACCGGCATAGATCGGACGTTTAAACGTCTTGGCGTCAACGACCTGAGTAATTTCGGAAATCTGAGCAACATCCAAGACGGCAGCAACTCTCGGAGCGGCAGCTTTACCGGCGGGATTGGCGACGAACAGGAAGTAGTCATATTCTTTCGCCACTTCCAAGACAGAAGCTCCGAGATTTTCAGGAAGCTCTTCGGCAAAGTAAGGAGCCTCAGAAAGCAGCACACGGCGAATGCCATTGATCTTAGCGGCTTCTTCGGCGAGCTTTCCGCCGTCCTGAGCTGTGATCATGATGTCGATATCGCCGCCGATCTTCTGAGCAGCGGTAACCAAAGAATAAACCGCAGGATTCAGAGCGGCATGATTATGTTCGGCAATAACTAAAACGGCCATGTTCTCGCTCCTTAAAGTACCTTCGCTTCGTTCTTGAGTTTGTCGATGAGTTCGTCGACATTGGCAACCTTGCGGCCGACCTTGCGTGCTTCAGGGGCTTCATAGCCGACAACTTCAACGTGCGCACGGAGATCCGGGCAAAGGGCAGAAGCCATGACGACTTCCTGAGGTTTGCGCTTAGCCTTCATCATCATCGGCAGCGTGACATAACGCGGAGCGTTCAGTCTCAAATCAGCAGTCACCACAGCCGGAAGCGTCAGATCGAGAACTTCGTAGCCGCCGTCGATTTCGCGTGTGACTTCAAGTTTGCCTTCTTTCATTAAGGCAGAAGAAGCGTGTGTAGCCTGCGGATATTCGCACATGGCGGCAATCATCTGACCGACTTGGTTCGAGTCGTTGTCCACGGCCTGCTTACCGCAGATAATCAGATCCGGATTAACTTGTTTGACATAGGCGCTGATCAACTTAGCGACATTCAGCGGTTCTGCTTCAAACGGTTTGTCTGTTTGAATAAGAACACCTTTATCGGCCCCCATGGCTAGGGCAGTGCGTAATGTTTCCTGAGCCTTTGTATCGCCGACGGACACTGCGATCACTTCGTTGGCAATGCCCTTTTCTTTCATTTGAACGGCCTGTTCAAGCGCGATTTCGTCGAACGGGTTCATCGAGTGTTTGAGGTTAGCGACGTCGAGTTTGCCGTCAGGTCCGACCTTGACCTTAATATTGGCGTCGACCACCCTTTTGACAGGGACAAGAATTTTCATTTATTTCTCTGATGTTAGATTACATTCGGTGGATTATAGCGATTGAAGGCTCGCAGAATTTTCCCAGACAAAACGTTTTGAGCGAATTGCATTGTGCAAAAAGCATAGCCGTCAAGACTGAAACCGAGCTTATCTCACGAAAGAAGGCACTCAAACTCCGGCGCGTTCTTTCGTGAAGATATTCCTTTTTAGGCAAATCGATAGTCGTTGAAGATCTGCTCAGCCGTCGGAAGCAGCCACTTCCCGTCTTCTCCTCTTACTGTCGTAGTCTTCAATCTGCTCACGGTCGTGCCGCATGTCCAAACCTTGTAGTTGCGCATGTTCGTGCACAAGCAGCACTTGGTTTTCTCCGGCGAGTTCTCCAGCCATTCTTTAAGGTACGGACAGGTTCCTTGAGAGAGCATGTAGCCATAGGACTCGCAGTTGGGGCGGTTATTGGCGGTTAAGGCAGGAGAATTTTTCAGCATTCTCATGAGATATCCAGTAGGAGAAGCATGGTTAACTTCAACATCTTCATCTTTGGCATCGATGTAAACCTGTTTGACCGGATCGGGAAGTCCGCTTTCCTGAGCAATCGTGAAGCGAGTCGCTGCCTGAATGCCGGATGCCCCGGTCTTTTCCATCAGATCCACGGCTTCTTTACCGGAAAATATGCCTCCGGCGCCTAGCACGGGAACGTTCAGTCCGGTGTCTTTCACAAGCTTAACGACATCTTTGACAATATCTTCCAGCTTGAAGTTTCTCCAATCTTCACCGAATCCCAAATGTCCTCCGGCCAGCGGACCTTCGACTACCACATAATCCAGTTTGCGCCCGAGGGATGCCGTGCGTTTAAGGAAGAGGTTCAGCGCTCTCGCCGAGGAGACAACCAATCCGAAAAGCGCGTCATTGAACCGAGGATTCTCTTGCATCAGTTTCATGCTGGAAAGATGCAGACCGGCAGACATTGTGATGCCGTCGACTCCGGCATCTAATGCGGCGTTCAAGCGAGCCTTCAAGGTAGCAATCGGATCATTCATCGTGAGCTTTTCCATGCAGTTCACGAGAACCAATCCCTTTCCTGTTGCCTTTTCCATCACGTCGGCAAAGTATTGCTTGGAAACTCTTGAAAGCGCTTCCAAATTGAACTTCTCTTCCGTCTTATCTGCCTCTTGAATCATTGATTTGAATCGGATCGTCTTTTCTTTGGTGAAATGCGTTCCGATTTCCCGGTCGGCCACATCCGGCAGCATTGCATCAGAAAGATGGGCCATGCCGCCAAGTTTCTCAATCGCCAGCACAAGATTTGCGGTTGAAATATTCGTTCCCATTCCGCCGGCCATAAGCGGTAAAAACTCGCGGCCTTTAAAGGAAAGACGAAAGTCGTCCAAACACTGCATACCAAAATCTCCTATTACAAAAGTACGCAGATTCAATATAGGCGGGTGTTTCTTTCTGAAAACCTTCAGTTTTTAGGGATATATCCTCGAAATTCAGCTCGTTTTTAGAGGAAGAAAAGGCGTATAAAACGCGCGAAGGCGCTTGCCTCTGAAGAAATATGAGCGAACTTTATTGAGACTTTCATCTAACGTTCACGAAAAAATTTGAAGCGAAACCGCCGCAAGGACCAGGTATCGGGCGAATTTGCCGATAAGAATCAGAACGAAAGAGAGCCAAAAGTTAATTCTCAGCCAGCCGGCGCCGAGGCAAAAACCGTCTCCAACAACCGGAACCCAGGAAAAAAACAGTGTTATGGGACCGTACTTTTTAAGGAGTTCCAAGCTTCTGACTTCCTGCTTTTTATTCGGTATGAGACGGCCCATCCCGTAAGTGACCAAAGCGCCCAAAGTGTTGCCGGCCGTTGCAACAAAAACAACGACCCAAAGCTGCGTTTGAAATTCATGCATTCCGTAGACAACAAGCGCTTCGCTCCCGCCGGGCAACACGGTAGACGATACAAATGCGCTCGTAAAGAGCGTCCAAAGGTAGGCAGTAAAAGACAAAACGTTCCTTAGATCGTGTAGATTATGTAAATCTTTCTAACAAACCGACAGTACAACATGGCTCAGTCCGCAGATCTTAAAGCCAAAATTGAAGCACTTAATAAGGTTTTTCAGTTTTATTACAAAGAAAATTTCAAGACATTGAGAAAGGCGACGGATTTCTATATTCCTTGGTTTATGGGAAGAAAAAAACGCCTCGAAGAATTTCAAAAGCAGTACATCCCGTTTTCGGTTGCGCTCTTTTTAGAAGGCGTTCGCAACAGCACCCTGAAGATGGAAGGCGAGCCGAACGAGGAACTGATCGAAGCTCTCCGCAACAAACTGCTGCATAAGAGCTTCAAGCCTGACTTTGACGAATACTGGAACGTCATTGAGTCCGAGCTTGAAAGAAATCCCGAGAGCCCTAAAGAAGTCTCGGACGCCGTTTCCGCCCTCCTCATGTTCAAGCTTTACGGACCGAAAGCGTCTGAACCGATGCCGGAAAAACTTGAATCTCAGCGTCACACAATTGCGTCTGAGTTCCAAGTCGGCAAGATTCATTATCAGTATTCCCGCGGGGCGCGCATTGCTTTAGAGCGTCTGCTCGACCCGAAGTTTGATCCTGAATTTGTTCCTCGTGCAGCCCATGACCCTAAGACCTTAAACGCAGAAGCGGCAAAAGCAGAAGCCCCTGCCGCGGAAGAGAAGAAAGCCGAATAACGAGCGACCCACATTCCATAAAAACCGGAGACCTAAAAATCTTCGGTTTTTCTTTTCTGTGGAGAAGTTGTTGATCGCAAAGACACGAAGTTTGTCTAACTTAATATCGGTCGGACGATCTCTGTTTAGGTAGGTTATTCAGCCTAAGGAAAAATACGGATTTCCATCTTTTCTTTTTTGGGGCGTAAGAGATCGTCTGCCGTTAGAATGTAGCCTTGTTCGCAGACACCCGAAAATGCGTTCATACAGGTTAGATACTTTATCCAAGTTTCCGACTCACACCTTACTATCAAGGACAGACATGCTGACTGACATTGAAATTGCACAGCAAACCAAGCTCATTCCTATCGATCAACTTGCCCATGAATACGGTCTTTCCGACGACCAGTTCATTCCTTACGGCAGAGACAAAGCCAAAGTTGCTTTAGACACCTCTAACCCGAAGGGCAAACTTATTCTCGTAACGGCTACTTCCGGTATGCCCGCCGGCTCCGGTAAGACAACGACATCCATCGCCGTTGCCCAAGCCTTTAAGAAACTCGGCGAAAAAGCATGTCTGGCTCTGAGAGAACCTTCTCTCGGACCCTCCTTCGGTATGAAGGGCGGCGCTGCCGGCGGCGGATACTCTCAGGTGGTTCCGATGGAATCCATCAACCTGCATTTCACAGGAGACTTCCATGCGATTACAGCTGCCAACAACCTTTTGGCTGCCTTAATCGACAATGCTCGTCACCAAGGTCAGGTCGACCTTAAAGAAATCACCTGGCGCCGCGTTCTTGACGTAAACGACCGCATGCTGCGCAACATCGTCACCGGCCTCGGCGGTCCTGCCAACGGCATCCCGACAGAAACCGGCTTTGACATCACAGCTGCTTCCGAACTCATGGCCATCATTTGTTTGGCAGCCGGCGAAGAAGATCTTCGCGTTCGCTTGGATCGTTTGGTTGTCGGTCTCAAACGCGACGGCTCCGCTTACACCTGCAAAGAATTAGGTGCTACCGGCGCTCTCATGGCTCTCCTTAAAGACGCCATGCTTCCGAACTTGGTACAGTCCATTGAAGGCGTGCCCGCATTCGTTCACGGCGGCCCGTTCGCCAACATCGCTCACGGCTGCAACTCCGTTGCCGCTACCCGCGCTGCCATGACGATTGCTGACTGGGCAATCACCGAAGCCGGCTTCGGCAGCGACTTAGGCGCAGAAAAGTTCTATGACATTAAGTGCCGTATGAACAACCTTCAGCCTGCCGCCACGATCCTCGTTACATCTCTGAGAGCCCTCAAGTGGCACGGCGGCGTTCATCTGCCGGAAATCGGCAAGGAAAACATGGATGCCCTCATCAACGGCCTCCCCAACCTTAAGGCTCACATTGCCAGTCTGAAGCGTTTCGGCCAGCAGGTTGTCGTTTCTCTTAACCATTTCGCCAACGACAACGCAGAAGAAATCGATGTCGTCCGTAAAGAATGTTTAGCCGCCGGCGTTCGCTTTGCGATTTCCGATGGTTTTGCAAAAGGAGGCGAAGGTGCTGTAGACGTTGCCAGAGAAGTGATGGCTGCTGTTAAGGAAGGCTCCAAGCCTCTGAACTATGCCTACAGCCTTGAAGAATCCATTGAAGAAAAGATTCAGGACGTCAACACAAAGGTTTACGGCGGACAGGATGTTTCTTACTCTTCTGCCGCTTTGAAAGACCTGGCCAAGATCAAAGCATTGAACATGGGATTTGAAAAGCTTCCCATCTGCATCGCTAAGACTCCGTTCTCCATGTCTCACGATCCGGATCTGAAGGGTGCTCCTCACGGCTTTACACTCCCTGTCCAGCGCGTCATTCTGAACGCCGGCGCAGGTTTCTTGGTTGTGACCACCGGCGCCATCATGCGTATGCCGGGCCTCCCAAAGAAGCCCGCTGCCTACACCATTGATGTCGTTGACGGCAAGATCACGGGATTAAGCTAAGCCTAGCTGAACTGCAAAACTCGCGAGACGCTCCTCTTTAGGAGCGTCTTGCTTTTATAGAAACAGAAAAGAGTCGGCTGGAATCACTCCTCACCGGCTCTTTCTATCGTCTTCAACTCGCCTCTTCTAAAAGCGGGTCTGTAGATACGCTCTTATTTGAGATATGTCTCAAAATCCTTGTTCAATTCATTCAAAGCTGAAGAGATCTTTTGTTCCTGATCCTTTGTCCACTTCTTGTTTTGCTCGATCACGGCATCCGTACGGGATACAGCCTTTTCTAATTCAGCTTTCTGAGGGCCGCCGGAAGTTCTGCGATTTTCAATAATCGACTTCGGATTGACGGTTTGTTTGAACTCCTGCTCGCTCATCGGACAAACCGGGCCGGCACTCGGATACTCTTTCTTGACGACCTGAGAATAGATTGTCTTTACTTGGTCATACGGAAAATTCGTCGGTTTTAAGTTATGAGCTTTCGCATAGCTCACAATGTGACTGGCAACATGGTGGCCGACTCTGAAAGGAAGCCCGTACTTTCTCATCAAAACATCAGCAACTTCCTGACTGCTTGTCCAGTCGTTATTGACTTCCTCCAGCGCACGCTCTTTATTGATTCTCAGTGCCTTGACCATCTTGTCAAACTGCTGAAGCATTTTGATCGTATCGGCGACCATCTTTGTGTTGGCAGGTACACGCTACGGATCAATCATTCCGGGAATAATATTATGGGCTCTGAACACGGAACCTTGAGCTTCTCCGATCACGTTGCTGGCTGCTTCTCTTACGCCGATCATGAGACCGGGATTTCTCTTCTGAGGCATCGCAGAAGACACATAGGTGTTGTCTCCACCCTCTTGAAGGAGAATCCAAGGACGGGGCTGGGCATATTGAACACTTAGATCTTGAACAAATGTTCCGACATGCAAAGCAATGGAAGTTAAGATGGCAGAGAGTTCAATCGGCTCGTCTACCGGTTTAATCTGCGAGGCGTCATACGCATCTTCCACGAGACCGGCAAAACCTAAGTAGTGAGCCATCTTGTCGCGGTTTAACGGCCAGCTTGTGCCGTTTAACACCGTTGTTCCCATAGGACACAAATTTAGACGGACATAGAATTCCTGAAGTCTCTTGGAGTCTCTCTTGAAACCGGCAAGCAGGCCTTGAAGATAATGCGCGTAGCTATTGGGCTGAGCGGCAACACCGTTCGTGTAGTTCGGAACAATCGTGTCTTCATTAGCTTTGGCCAGCTTATTCAGCAATTCCATTGTGGTGCTTAACTGAGAAGACAGACGAAGAACATTGTCTCTCATGATGGCGGAATAATACGTTGCGTGCATATCCTGGCTGGAGCGGCCGACGTGAAGCATCGTCGCGTCCATACCTGCGGCCTTAATCAAAAGAGGTTCGTACTTAATGACACGTGAAGGACGAGCACCGCCTTCTTTGTCTCCTGCGTTAATAACGTGCTGGATGCCGGCAGCAATCTTCTTGCTCACGTCCGGCTTGAGCAAGCCTTCCTGAGAATTCAAAACCAGAGAGGCTTTGTTGATTTGGCTCAGCCAGAAAAATTCATCTTTAGGTGTTGTTGCAGCAAAAGCCAATGTGGAAACAGTAAGTCCAACAATGACCGACAACGCTTTGATTCTCATTTGTTTCTCCTCGAAAGATCAATTAAATAAGAGAATCTTAGTCATCAATTTAATTTCATCACATACATATGATCGAAAATATATAATTGCATTTAACGCAAGTATTTCTATCAAAATGACTCAAGAAAAACTGGTCCGCCTCAGATATTTTCTAGCCTTTGCAGAGCTAGGACTCCTCTCTGCGGTTGCCGCAAGATTCGATGTGAATGAATCCAGCGTCAGCCGAACACTGAAAGCCTTTGAGAAAGAGATCGGCAGAACGCTTTTTGCACAGCAGGGAAGAAGGCTCGCATTAACGACAGAAGGCTGGGAAATCTATAACATCATGAAAGCAGCCGTCGAAAACTTCGACGCTGCCTATCAAAAGATCTCTAAGTCGGACAACAAAATCAGCGGAAAGATCCGAATCTCCACGGCTTCAGGATTCGCCGGAAGCTTTCTTTTGGATCTTCTCGACTCCTTCAGCAACCACTATCCGGATATTCATTTCGAGACGCACATCGGTCTCGGGCTCTCAGCCTTGCGATCTTACGAAGTTGATCTGATCACAATGACGTCCTTTAGCTCAGATTCAGACGATCTTGTCATACTTGAACGAGGCTTAAACCACTATGTCTCGGTAGCGACGCCTGAAGTGATCGAGCAACACGGAAAGATCGATACCGTTCAGGATTTAAAGAACTTGAGAGTTTTTGCCTACGGCGGTCAAGAACGTTCTTTAACGAGATATCTATACAAAGGATCGAAGAAAAAGGAGATCGTCTGCTCCGACTATTTCACGTCTGACAGTTTATGGGCCATTAAATCTGCAATTCTTAAAAACAAAGGTGTTGCCGTAGATTTGCCGCTGTTCTTCTGCGCGGAAGAAATAAAGAAAGGCCAGCTAATACCTATCCTTAACGGCTGGGGGAAACCGTCTGCCAAACTGTATTCCGTATTAACAAAGACGCAATGGAGAAAGCCAAGGATCCGAATCTTTGCGGAATGGTTCTCGGAAGAAAGCAAGAAATGCTATCCAAAGCCGGAAGATGTGATCACGGCTCCTTGATTCAAAGACAGTTTTTAGCTGAAGTTAGGCCAAAGTTTTGTTCGGCAAATGCACGCGTCTGAGAATCAAAAGTCCGATCGCAAAGAAAAGTGTGGTCACAAGAATGGCCGTTCTTTGATCGCCCGATGTCAGCCAAGTCACCGTACCGTATGTAATCGGTCCTAAAACATTAGCGCCCCAGACCGCTACATTCCAAGCAGAATAGAACTGAGCGAGTTCACCGGCCGGAGCAAAGACTGCAACGACCGCCCTGCCAGCCGATTGACTGGACCCCATGGCAACACCGGCAATGTTGGCGGCAATCCAGAATGTTACCGGTCCTTGCGAGAAGGCCGCCATAACGCCCATGATGATCCACAGAAGAATCGTGAGTGCTAATGTCTTCTTGTGTCCCAAGCGATCCTGAACGTACCCAAAAACAAAGGCCCCGATGGCAGCCGTGATATTGACGACTAAAATCAAACTAATCGTCTGCGCGGTCGTAAATTTCATGACGAGCTGGGCGTAAACCGCCGACAGCGTGATGACAACAGCAATTCCGGCCTGATAGAAAAGCCCGCAGGCGCAAAACTTCAAAAATTCCGGGTAACGCTTGAGGAGCCGGAAACTGTCAGCAGATTCCTTTCGGATTCGTTTGAAGGTCTTTTCAAAAGAGATGTTCTTAGGCGTGGAACGCTCCTTAACATACGAGAGCATCGGAAGCGCCATCACAAAGAAAATCGTCGCAGTCGACATTGCCGTGTAAGGCACATAGACATCGGCCGGAAGACCTGCTTTCTGTCCTTCAAAAACGATGAGCAGACAAGCCGCCAAACTGACAATCCCGCCTAAATATCCGAAAGACCAGCCCCAGCCCGAAACCTTACCGAAAGCTTCCGGCTTTGCTAACTCTGAAAGAAAAGCCGAGTTAAGCGAAACGCCGGCGTTGAACGCCGTGTTAGAAATGACAATGAGAAAGACTGCAGAAGCCAGAGTTCCTGGACCTGTGTAAGCAAGGGTCGCCGTGCTCATGCAGCAGATTCCCGTCATCACGGCCAGCCAGAAACGTTTATTCGCTTTTGCATCTGCCAATGCACTGATCACCGGAATGACAGCGATGGACAGCAAGTTAGAAAGCGTGATCGTCAGCGTCCAAGCAAATGTTGCCCAAACGGCATTTTCCGCGACGACCGAAACAAAAAACGCGTTGTAAACGGCCGTCAGAATGACGGTTGTGTAGCCGGAGTTGGCAAAATCGTAGGACGCCCAAGCAAGAACCTCCCGCTTGGAGACGCCGGGCATAAGCAAGTTCTTTCCGGAATCCATTGACTAATCCGTACAAGCCAGCTGATGAATGAAGGCCGCGCAGCTTCTAGCCAAAGAAGATGTGTTGTATCCGCCTTCCAGCACCGCCACGACCCCACGGCATTCAGGAATCTCAGACTTGCAGGAAGCCAGCCGGCGTCCCAAAAATGCATAGTCGCGTTCAACCATTAAAAGCTGTGCCTGGTCTTCTTCTCGGTGGGCATCAAATCCTGCAGAAACCATAATCAGCTCTGGTTTGTATTCCTTGAGCTTGGGCATCCAAACTTCATCCATGGTTCGACGAAGTGCTATTCCCTCCGTGCCTTCCGGGAAAGGAGTGTAAACGGCGTTGGGCGGTGCATGATGGATATGGGCATAGGGGAAAAGTGCCTCTTGGAAACCGTCCAGAATTAAAACATCATCCCGGCCGCCCAGGATGTTGCTTGTCCCATCCCCGTGATGAACATCGAAGTCCACAACCGCGACTCGCTTTAATCCGTAGACTCCTATGGCGTGCAGCGCACCGATTGCCACATTATTCAAGAAGCAGAATCCGCCGGAATGATCTCGATGCGCGTGATGTCCGGGCGGTCTGACCGCGCAGAAGACCTTCTTATATTGGCCTGAAAGAACATCGTCCACGCCCGCGCAGGCGGCGCCTGCGGCATATTGCGCCGCCTCCCATGTGTACGGATTCATCGCAGTGTCGACACTGATAGTATTCAGGCCTTCTTTCGGTGAGTTGTGAGAGAGGTAGGAAATATAGTCGGCATCGTGGGCAGCCAACATGTCGGTTACAGCAACCATCGGCGGCGTCTTTTGGTCCACAAACTTAGACGTTCCCGCCGCCAGCATGAGCTCTTCGATCTTTTCCAGGCGTTTCGGACATTCGGGATTGTTGTTCCCCATCTTATGTTTGAGAAACAATCCGTGAGTATAGAAAGCAGTGTCAGCCATGGGATTCTTCTTTTTGAGCCTTTCCTTCAATTTTAACTTTTTCTTAGCAGCCTTTAGGCCTTCCAAAAGGTAAAGATCGGATTAACGATGATTTGTGGAATTCAAACAATTAGAAATTTCAACCCGAGAATCTCATGAGTTCTAGCGAATAGCGGCAAGAAAAAAAATGGACTGTCGGCTTCTTCTTAGCAGAAGAAATCAACAGTCCAAACTTTGTTTTATGGATGGTAAAACAAATTAAGGATATCAATAGGTATCTATGACTATACGTCTAACAGACGTTCAAGTTCTTCGCGATTTTCTTTCTTGGCAAGCTCCGGACGTTCGGACAAAAGAACCATCAGTTTCAAACGTGTCTTAGCAGAAGAAAATTCTCCGCCGTGGATGGCGCCGTTGTTGCGGCTGTCTGTAACCGAACCCGGATAGGCATAAACCTGATAGGGACGTCCGCCAGGAGTTCTGGTTGTAATCACGACGACAACGCCTTTATCTGTCGCGTCTTTAATGGCCGGTTCAACAATTGCCGGAAGATTGCCTCGTCCGAAGCCTTCCAAAACGATTCCTTTGCAGCCTTGAGCAACAGCAAAGTCAATGTAGTCACGGCCGATACCGGTCTGCCCGGTAACGATATCCACACGAGCAGTCAGCTCTTTAGGCGAATAAGTGTGTCTGTCTAAAGGTGCACGGCGGAAAACAACTCGGTCGACATCGCAATAGCCGATCGGGCCCCACCATGGAGAAGCAAATGTATCTGGGTTAGCGGAATGAGTCTTGCGAACTTGGCCGGCAGCATGAATGATTTCATTCAAAAGAACCATAACGCCTTTGCCTTTGGCCTCTTCACTGGCTGCTGTTTTGACTGCGCAATAAATATTTGCAGGACCGTCGGGGCTGGTATCTCCGGCGCCGCGCATAGCAGCTGTTAAAACAATCGGCTTCTCGCTCTTGTGAAGAATGTCAAGCATGTAGGCGGTTTCCTCAACCGTATCCGTGCCGTGCGTCACCACGGCTCCTGCCACACCCTCTTCCTTCAAGGCTTCCTCAATCATTTGAGACAGCTGAAACATTTTCTGAGGAGTCATCGCACAGCTGGCGTGATTCGAAAACTCTCTGACTTCTACATCAGCGAGCTTATCCAAACCCGGAACAGCGGCAGCCAAATCTGCACCACTGACAGCTGGAACCAGACCGTTGACCTTCGGATCAAACTTCATGGCGATGGTGCCGCCGGTGGTAAAGACAATGACTTTTTTCTTATCCGTCATTCGTTTTCTCCTTTGATAGATTTTTAGTGTTTGATCATTCCATACTTTTCCTGAGCGGCAGTGAGTTCCTCATTGGCCTTCTCAAGATTCTCATTTAAGTACCCGACCGCACCGCAGATGATACGGTCGTAATTGTTAACGTCTTCCGGTTCTAGCGTCGGCAGAACTTGTTTTCTGAGCTGCTCTTTACTGATGAAAAGACTCATCACGGCAGAAGTCCCCGGAATACAGCCGACGCCGCCCATGATTTTGTGAACGTCATTGCTCATGAAAGTAATGCCGCCTAATTCCTGACTACAGAATTCGTTCAGCTCGGCTGCGATCCGGACTTTATCGCGAGCTGTAGAGGCTTTGCTCAGACGTTCCCCGAATTCAATAACCTTCTTGCCCTGCCGCCGCGTCAAGTCTTCCATTGCGGTCTTGCTTCTTGCAAGCAGTTCGGGGCGGTACTCTGCCGGAAGGTTCAAATCCTGTGCGGCCTTCAGCAAAGCTCGTGCAGCAACGGTATTGTCATCCCCGGGAAACGCCCTGATTAGAAACGTCGGTTCTTGGATAACCGAAGACAGCGGCTCAGCACAAACCTTTCCTTCTATAACAAAGGAAGGAATTCGATCGAGATGAAGCTTTTCTGATAAGTCTTTCTTTCCGAATAAGTTAACGTTTCCTTCAATATCCTCATTCGGACCGATGCCTCCTTCAGTTGCATTCGAAAGCGCCATGGCGGAAACCGGAACGCCGTTTATATCCAATACCGTACCTAGAACCTTTCCGCAGTTTCCTTCCAGCTCTTCGTCTTTGAGGACAAAGCGATCAGGATAGGCTTTCACAAAGCTGTCCATCGCTGCATTTGCAATCGCAGTCTGCAATGCAACAGGTACTTCCATGGCGCCTTGGCCTAATATTCTCCCGAAACAATCCACTGCTATCGCTTGAGAACAAACTGCCTGCTTTCCTACGCAATAAGAAGCCAAGCGGGCTTCCGCTGCCGTGATGCCTCGTCTTGCGCTCGCTTTAGCTTCACCGCCCGAGATTGTTTTGACATAAAAATAGGCACCATCAATACCTGTATGAGCACTGCATTCCACAATCTCAAGGCTTAGACCTGTAGCGTCGCGCAGCAAACCGAGCACTGCGCTCAGACCGCCCGAGTCATCTTGAATGAACCCTAGGTGACTGTTGGCATGTCCGCATCCGGCGTGACCCACGATGCCGATCACTCCGAAGGGAGCTTTGGATAAGGATAGATTGGTTTTCATGGCTTAAGTGATGAGTTCGGGTTCGGCAGCCACCGAACCCGAATATATACAGACTAATTAGAAGATCATCAGAAGGATGGTGATGATCAAGGCAACCAAGCAGCCGAACAGAATGGACGGACGCTGGAACAGGTTAGCCTGTTTGAGGTTGGATCCCGGAACAACCGGAATAACGGTAGCCAGAGCTGCAACCGGACCGCCGGTAAGGAAGTACTGAATCAGAGAGGCACCGGAGGCGGCAGCAAAGGCTGCGGCAAACGGGTCAGCTCCGGTACCGAGTACGACCTGAAGGAACGGAACCAAAACTGCAACAGAAGCTGCATAAGACTGAGTCATGAAGCCTGTTACGAAAGCTACGCAGAACATAACGATAACCGGAGAGAAGGACAGCATCGGAGATGCAAATGTGGAGATCGTGTCAACGAGACCGATTTGTTTGATAACGGTGCTCATGAACAGGAAGCCGATGGTCGCAACCAACGGTGTAGCGATTAAGCCTACACCCTGCATCATCGTTTGTTCGGCGCTCTTCATATCCTTATGAGCAAGGATCATGACAACGAGAGCGGAAACCAGACCGACCAGGAAAATAGGCAGACCGCAAATGAAACCAACTAAAAGAACCAGAAACGGGAAGAAGGCCTTTCCGGATGTGGTCTTGTATTCTTTGTTCTTGATTTCTTCCATGACGGCGATTCTGTCTTCTTCGCTGACGGTAACGCCTCTCTTGTGCATGTCATAGATCACGCGGACATAGGACATGAAGAAGATAGAGAGAGCGGCAATCAGGCCGAGAACGTTGAACAGACCGTAACCGATGCCGGCAGTGGCTAGAATTGCAACTTGGGTCGGATGTGTAAAGCCTGCTAAGTTGCCGATATGGCCTGCATGCGCCTGAATACCAGCGACTTTGTTGGGGTCGACGCCGAGCTTAACAGCTGCCGGGCCGGTAATAACAGCGGTAATCACAGGCTGTGTGAAACCTGTCAAAGCGCCGATAACGCCTGCAGCAATACCGCCGGCCGTGCAGACGCCGGGACCGCCGCCGAGTTTGTTGCCCCAAAGAACGATATCTCTAACGATAACGTCCAAGAAGCCTGTGGCCTGCATGATACCGATGAACAGCAAGATACCCGTCATATCGGCAATAACGGGGTTTAAACCGGAATTAATCATTTTTGCAATTGTCATCGGCGCACTTCCGGCAAGCGGGAAGCCGGCAACAATTGCAGAAATAGCGGCACCGGTGATTGCGGTAATGTAAATCGGCGTCATGCCTGTAATCATGATCACCAACGTCAAGACCATCAAGCACTGGGCTATGATCATTTGAGTTGTCATTATTAATCTCCTCTTGATTTGAGACGCAGACTCTCTGGGAGCTGCGCGTAGAAAAACCTCTACGAGATAATGTTCGCAACATTCTGTAACAGGACGATTGCAGGACTAAAAGAAGTTATTGCAGAAAAATTACAAATAGTCGGTATTTGTACTAATTACAGTTTCAATCTGGTTCGGTGATGAGATAGCCCACGGAAGAGTATGCGGCAATCACGCCTCCGTCCAAGCCGCATTGCTCTAATTTCCTTCTGATTCTTGCAAAAGTCACTCGCAGATACTGCACTTCGCCGATACTCTCGTCGCCCCAGACGGCACGAAGCAGACGCTCATGCGTCATGACTTCACCAGGATGTTTAACGAGTTCTAAAAGGAGTCTGAATTCTCGGTCTGTCAGTTTGACGAGCTCCTCGTTGACATAGCATTGGCGCTGACTAGGCAATAGTCTGAGCCCTCCGCAGACAAGTTCCTGAGTTTGAGGAGCGTGGACCAAGGAGCGTGCTTTGCCGCGCCTCAGGACCGCTCGAATCCTTTCCATCAATTCTTCTATGTAGAAAGGCTTGGAGACAAAATCGTCAGCCCCTTCACGAAACCCTTCGATAACCGTCGGCCGTTCGTCTTTAGCGGAAAGGATGATGACCGGGACATCGGAAGATTTGCGCAGCCGCTTAAGCATGGTCATGCCGTCAATCTCCGGCAGCATTAAGTCAAGAAGAATCAGATCCGGCTTTTCTACGGACTTGTGGTAGACCTCAAGGGCTTGAGCACCGTCGGAGGCCGTCTGCACATCGAATCCTTCGAGTTCTAAATTTTGAGCCAGAAGCCGGCGAATTTTACTTTCGTCATCCACGATCAAAATCAAAGGGCGTTCCATTGCTTTCTCCTACAGCGACAGAGAGATTCTAAAGATGGTTCCGCCGACCGGGTTCTGCTCTGCCCAAATTTTTCCTCCGTGCGCAGCCATGATTCCACGGCAAATAGCAAGTCCCAGACCGGTTCCTCCGACCTTCCGCCCAGAGCCCATGTCGACTTGATAGAACGAATCAAAAATCTTGGAAAGATGCTGCTCGGATACACCGATTCCGTTGTCAGAGAAACTGATGACCACTGAATCGTCAATTTTTTCCGATCTTACGCTGCAAACCGGTTTGACTTTGTCGTTATAGCGGGCGGCATTCTCAAGAATGTTGACGAAAACCTGTGTCATTCTGTCTTTGTCGGCTAAGACGCATTCCGCCTCAGGCTCCACCTTTATGGAAACTTCTAACTGCGGAAAATGCAGATGAACACTCTTCATTGCCTTGTTCAAGATTCCGGTGACCGTCTGAACTTTGGGTTTGATGACCAAAGACCCTGCTTCCAATCTGGAGACATCCAGCCAATCGCAAATCAAGTTCTGCAGTCTGCTGCTTTCTTCGAGCATTTCACTCAGCAGCTGCTGAGAATCAGAGAGCTTTCCGGAACGAATTTGTCTCTGAAGCGTTTCGCTCTGGAGCCGCAGGGTCGTAACAGGAGTTTTAAGCTCATGAGCAACAACGGAGATCAAATTGCGCTTCATTCTTTCCATAGAGACTTCTTCTGAAATATCCCGCAGAAGAAGCCCCATCCGCGGCCCGACGTATCCATGGAACTCGGGCACTAGGAAGCCGGACGCCTCAATAAAGAAATCCGAATCCACTTTGCTGACGTACCGCCTGGGACCCGCAAAAAAATCCTGCTGGTTATTTTGGCCGTCGGCTAAATACACCTTTCTAAAACGTTCTTCGATATAGCTCTCGACCTTGGCAATCGAAGCTTCAGGAGAAATCGATAAAATTCCTCTGGCGGTTTTATTGGCATACAGCAGACTGCCGGTTTTTCCGATCAGAACGACACCTTCCGTCATAGATTCCAGAAGTGCATTGAATCTTGACTGAGAAGCTTTCACGGAAGAAAACATCTCTTGGTTATCCAGCACGATGGCGATCGAATTCGCTAAGCGCTGAAGCGAGGTATGAACTCTGTTTTCTTGAGTGTAATCCGGTCGTTCGAAATTCAAATATCCTAGGACGCCCGTGCTGAGTTCCACAGGCAGACTCGCTAAGTCAGGGCGATCGGATTCCGGTTTATCTGCAAAAGTTAAGTAATTCAAGCCGAGGATGAGACGGAAGCTTTCGACGGTTCGCTTGATCACAACCTGAGCTTCGTCCCGAAGCGGAGCCAAGAGAAATTGAAGAGCTCTAAGTTCTTGGTTTCTTTGATTCAGTGTTCGAGTTCGCAGATTCACTTGGTGCGTTAAATCCAAGTTAGCTTCTTCTAATTTCTTCTGCGTCGACTGCACTTGACGAACGAGCTTTTCAAACAGAACCGAAAGCAATTTCAGCTCGATTGGTGCATTGGTAAGAAATGACCTATCAGGTTTCTTGATAGAACCATCTTTTTTGAAAGTATTGATTTGATCTATCAACGTTTGGACATAACTTGTGAGGCGAAAGCCCAAGAAGGTTCCGACAATTAGCGCAAGCAAAGCACCGCACACAAGAAAGACACCTGAAGTCAGAAGTGAAGAAAGAAGCTGCTTGTCTCTGAAAGTCACACGCTGAGAAAACACAATGCGCCAATCCGTGTCCGGAATCTCAGCGATCGAAAGAACGACCGAATCATTGCGTTTTTGATTGGTACGCCACAAGGGTGTTGGCGCTTGAAGCATTTGTTCAGAAAGCTTGACGAATTCAGGTGTCAAATTCTGCGGGCCTAAATTGCCCTTATCATTAAGCGAAGTGTAGAAAATTTGCTTTTGCTTGGAATCAAATATCTGCAGCGCATAAGGTTCGGCACCGACAGACCGCTCAAAAATCCCTGCAAAATCTGACTTAGGTTCACAGCCGATTAAAAGATAGGAATCGTCGGAGGAACTGCTTTCTCCAATCCGGGAACCAAAACAAATTTCGTTATCAAAAGAGCGAACTTTGACCTCATAGTCAACGAATGCGGACGCCAGCTCTGAGGCGGAAACGTCACTTTTACCGTAGGAAAAGTCGACTTTACCGTCTTCTGAAATGAGTTTAAGCGAAGTGATGTAAGGCATTTTCTCCGCGAGCCGTTGCACGCGGGATACCGGAATCACCTTCGAGCCTGCGATCGATTCCGAGATCATGTCCGCGGCGGTGTTCAAAAAAGTCTCGATACTCACGATACGCGCACTCATACTTCGAGCGAACTGCTGGGTCCTCATGATCTGTTGGTCATCGATGACTGCCGCAGTGTGTGTGAGCTGAGAAAAGTGCATGAAGGCGAGCATGAACAGCGGCATCAAAGCCGTCCATGCCAAGGCTCGGGTCAGATAACCTCTGAAGTCTTTAGGAACGACTTGCTCCTCGACCTCAACTTTTACAACCGGCGGAAGCGGTACGACAAAATTTGAGCTGGTGGACGCCATGTTGAATCTCATTTGGGGCAGAACGACATAAATCCTGCAAATGGTTGTTCAGTATTTTCGTTTCCCGATATTTTAGAGTCTGGACCGCAGCAAACCTGAATCAAAAACGTCAGACACTATTTCAAAAGATCAACAAAGACTGTTCTTGTCACTCAATGTTGCTGTGGTGATTTTTTTCTTCCGACGTTTACACCTTGTCCGTACAATTCGAAAGAAATTCGGGTAATCTTAGTAGGACTTAGGAGGCGTTATATGCTCAGACGATCAATTCTTATTTCGAGTATTTCAGGGCTCGCCGCTTTTTCCGGTTTGGCATTGGCACAATCCATGTCCTCTACTTCCGCTGAAAAGGCGATGCCCTACAGCAGAAGACCTGAAGTTAAAAAATTCATTCAAGACGTCTGCAAGCGCCGCGGACTCGATCAGAATTGGGTTGCCGCCGTCCTCGATCAGGCCACTTATCAACCCAAAATCGAACGCCTGATGACGCCAAAGCGCGCAAAACCCGGCACAAAAGATACGCGCAAGGACTGGGAAAAATACCGCAATATCTTCCTTGGTGCCCATCGCCTGAACTTAGGCGTCCAGTTCTGGAAAGACAATGAAGTCTACTTAGAGCGCGCCCGAGAAATCTATCATGTGGACCCGGCCGTCATCATCGGTATCATTGGTGTAGAAACCCGCTACGGCGAAAACACCGGCAGCTGGAAAGTCCTCGATTCATTGGTCACATTGAGTTTTGATTACAAGCGCAGAGCTGATTTCTTTAAGAAAGAGCTTGAGGAATTCCTGGTCATTCTTTACAACAACGACCTAAAGCCTTTTGAGGTTCAAGGCTCTTATGCCGGTGCTGTCGGTCTTCCTCAGTTTATGCCGAGCTCTATTAAACGTTTCGGTGTTGACTTTGACGGTGACGGAAAGATCGACATCAATCATTCGACCGCCGATACCATCGGCTCTATCGCCAACTACCTGAGCAAACATGGCTGGGTCGAAGGCCTGCCGATGTTAATTGAAGCTGATATCTCTCCGGCTCAGGCTGCTAAGTTCGGGGGTGGCACTAATCCTCGCTTTACCTGGAACCAGTTGATCAATAACGGCGTTAAACCGTTAGACAATGCAGATCGCTTTGCCGGCAATATGCCCGTGTTCATTGTGGACTATCCGTTCTATCTGCCGGGTTCTGTTGATTTTGAAAAGCTTTACCGAGTCGGAACTAAAAACTTCACCGCGGTTCTCCGATACAACAGCAGCTATTTTTACGCCGGCGCTGTGGCTGAGCTGGGGTCAGCGATTGCAGAGATGATGGGCAAGAAAGGTTTGATCGACGGAGAAAAACTTCTTCCGCCACATTTGAAGCCTCAGCCGAGCAGCATCGCCGGAAACATCAACGGAATCAAAGAGACAGTCACACCGCTTTCCGCCGGCCAATAGTCTTTTCTTTCTTCTTCTCTCCGAACTAGAATACCGGCAGGGGGATTCCTTAAGAAGTCTCCGGAATTTTAGAAAGCGAGGAGAAGAAAATGGCAATTGGAAGCGCTGTACAACAAGGCAAATTCGTTTGCGTCTACAACGAAAAAGGAGTCATGCTTTTTGGCAAACTTGGGACGCTCTTGGGATATACGGGAAGCTCAGTGACTGTGCGTCAAGGCAATTTCGCCATTACTTACAATGAGAGAGGCCAGCAGCAATTCAGCAAACTTTGCTCATAAGCAAAAATAACGAAAGGCTAGGACGGAAATCACCGAACTAGCCTTGACTGTTTCTAAAACTTATCTTAACGACTAACAATCTTACCCGCGAACTTTCCGGCGCCGTTCACACCGCCCTCAAAACTCTGTCCGATATCAATCGGGCCGCTTCCTTTCGGAGTTCCTGTGTAAATCAGGTCTCCTGCCGTCAAACGCCAATATTTAGAAATTTCGGATACCAGCTCAGGGATGCTGTGCATCATCTGGTTCGTATTGCCTCTTTGTCTTTCCTGATTGTCGACATAAAGCCAAAGAGTTGCCTGATCCATGTCGGGCATGCGATGTTTTTCTCTGATTTCAGTGATGAGCGCCGAGTCGTCGAAGCATTTGGCTTTTTCCCAAGGCTGACGATTTTCGCGGGCAGCTTTCTGGAAATTGCGGCGTGTGAACTCAACACCTGCGGCATAACCGAAAACATATTCCTCGGCTTCCTCGGGAGTCACAAAGCCCGTTTCCGGCGCGGTTTTGCCGATAGCAACAACGAGTTCAACTTCAAGGCAAAGTGAATCCGTCTCTCGTGCATAAGGTATGTCTGCACTCTTGCCTTCTCTACAAACCACAAGGCCGTCAGAAGGTTTTGTAAAAAACACCGGTTCCGTCTTTTCTTCTCGGCCCAATTCAGCTAGATGATCAGCATAATTACCGGCGATTGCGTAAACACGATGAATCGGAAAATATTGATCTTTTTCGCCCCAGACGGGAACCGCCGGAACACAAGCTTGAGCAAAAACAAACGGCATTTAACTTCCTTTGAAAATTTCAGATCGGCAGGAGCTCATCAAACCATGGACGCACTTTCTGCACGAAGGTATAGCTTAGAACTAACAGAACAGACAAGGAAACGGAAACTTTCCCAGCCTAGCGTCTCACATCAGCAAGGTGAAGTTAGTTTGGTGCGTTTGAAGACAATAGTCAAGCAATCAAAAAATGCCCTAAAAGCCAGATTTCCGCTAATTCTTGCTGCCTATGATCTTGTGCAGACAAGTTCTGAAATTAAGCGCCAAACGGCAAAAGAACGTTTGTGACGCGCCAGAAGAAAAATCCTTCACGCGAAAGCGTAATGAGAACCTTATCCTCCGGTTCATCTTTACCGGTCAAAGTCACGTAAAAGCGGTTGAAATCGTCGCCGTATTTCTTTTCGACCTCGACATCACAGGGTTCATCATCCTTAACCTGGGGTACGACGTCTTTCAGTTGGCCGTGTTCTTCGTGAGAAGCGTATTTGCTCAATTTATTCTTTCCGCTGATCAATGCAGCAATCCCTTCTTCTGTAATGAGGTCGCGGACAAGGCGGTCAACGAGCTGGAAAGAATACAGGTCTATCTGGTTGTGGCTGCTGACGGGCATCTGTTGGAATTCCTGCAGCTTGATATCAATTTGGTTATTGATTTGGCGCTGGATGTTTAGTCTGACTTTGGGAAAATCGATGAACTTACTCATCTTTGTTGTGTCGCCTGACTCTACAGCATTCTTGATTTGATCGGCAGCGTAGTACGGACTCCAGTACCAATATCCCACAAAACTGACAGCCAGAAAAACAAGCAAGCTGATCGCAATAAATCGGACTGACGAATTTTCGGTATGTAACCGCATCTTCAAAACCTAAGTAATACCAAACCAACCAAACTCGACGATACTACAATAGGTAGAAACCCCATATTCCTACGAGCCCCAAAATAGGAAGGCACATACTCCAGTTGTTTGAAGAAAAAATTCCGAAGAAACATATCCATTTTTCATCCCCCGTATTAATCAAAACGGCTGAAAAATTTTTCTCAAGATTTTTAATTAGTTACCTTGTCTCTCAAGGTGGGGGGGGTGTTCGTAATAGTTAAGTGGAAATACGTAAGAAATTCTATCTATTTTTATCTAAATCATTTACAATTCGACACAGTTAACAACCGCACCAATGGAGATAACTCAATGATTTTTAAGACATTGCTGACTTCCGTAGCTGTTTCTATGGCCGTTGCATCTTACGCACAGGCCGCTATTCAGGACGGTACTTTTGAAGGAACAGCCAACGGCAAAAACGGCCCTGTCACCGTTGCCGTTACGATTAAAGCCGGAAAAATTGCAAACGTTAAAGTCGTGAAATCCGGCGAATCCGCCATGATCGGCGATGCTGCGATTGCACGTATTCCAGCTGAAATCGTTGCTCGCCAGTCTCTGGGCGTAAACAACGTTGCCGGCGCTTCCTTAACTTCCATGGCTATTAAGGCTGCCGCCACCAACGCAGTCAAAGCGGCCGGCGGTACACCGAGCGAGTTCTACAAAGCTCCGATTAAGAAACCCGCTTCCAACATTGATGTCAGCTACAAAACAGCTGTTGTCGTTGTCGGTTCCGGCGCCAGCGGTATGGCCGCAGCCGTCCGTTCTCAGTTAAACGGCAATCCCACAATCCTGATTGAAAAAATGCCGTACCTCGGCGGCGATACGATTTTGAATGCCGGTACGCTGATTGCAACGGGTTCCCGCTATCAGCGCGAAGTCATGCATGAAACCAAGGACTCTCCTGCCCTTGCCTACAAAGACATCATGCATGTCGGCAAACACCGCAATGACCCGGTCCTCGTCAAGATGGTTACCGAAAAAGCCGGCTCCGTCGTGGATTGGCTGATCGACGACCTCAAGATTCCTTACGGTCCTGCCGCAACTCAGTATCCTGACCACTCCGCTTCCCGTCAGCTTGGCGTCGAAGGCCGCTCTCCCAACTTCATCAGAACGATGTCCCGTATCTTCACGGATCACGGCGGCAAGATCCTGATGGAAACACGCGCTACTTCCTTGATTTACAAAGGCGGACGTGTTGACGGTATCCATGCTGTCAATTCCGACGGCGACAAGATCACCATCAATGCCAAAGAAACCATTCTGGCTTCCGGCGGTTTCGGTGCTAAGACCGACATGCTTCCGAAGACACTGAATGGCTACCTCTTCTATGGGCTAGACAGCGACGCAGGTCAAGGCTATGAAATGGCTCGCAAGATCGGTGCAGAAAACATCAACATGGACCTCGTGAAGGTCTACCCGCAAGGCGTTGAAACCGTTCCTCATCATGGTTTAGCTGCAACCGCCAGCTCCACAGCCACGATTAACGACACCGGTGCCATCTATGTCAACAGTCAAGGCAAACGTATCATCAATGAACGTGCTTCTTTGGGCGAATTGACCGACATTACAGTTGCTCAGCCCGATAAGATCATGTACTTGGTAATGGACGAAACCGGCTACAAGCGCTATCTGGCCAAGAGTATCGAAGACAAGCTCGTTCCGGATGAAAAAGTTCTTCGCGAATGGCTCAACATCAAGAACAACGGCAAACCTGTCATGGTTGAATCCGACAGTTTAGCCGCAGCAGCCAAAGAAATCGGTATCAATCCGGAAGGCCTCGAAGCCACTGTTAAACAGTGGAATGAAATGGCTAAAGCCGGCAAGGATACTCAGTTCAACCGTAAAGATCCGAAGGAACTGATTAAGCCGCCGTTCTACATTGTTGAACAGAAGCCTCGCTTTGCGACAACGCTCGGCGGCCTGAAAGCCAACGCCAACATGCAGATCCTGGGTAAAGGCGGCAAACCCATCCCGGGCCTCTATGGTGCAGGCTGCGTGGTCGGCGGTGCTAACGGTGCCGACTCCATGACCGCTATGATGAACTCCTGGGCAATCATCTCCGGTGTTGACGCCGCTGACGCTGCCTCGGCTGCCATCAAAAAAGCGCACAAGTAATCGCTAGTTTTTAGAAGGTGCTAAGACGGGCTCGATTATCGAGCCCGTTGCTTTATGGTTTTGAGGTGGCTTAGAGGATTAGATTCCGTTCAGTTTCATCACACAGCCTTTGAAAATACCGATAGCTGTTTCGAGCCCTTTCTCATCAAAATCAAATTCTCTCTGATGGTGCGCTGCTGTTCTGTCGGCACCCACTACAAAAAATTCGCTCTTGCCTCCTGCAGCTTTCACGCGGGTTGCGAGCATCGTGAAATCCTCAGAGCATCCAAGCTTCTTGTGCTGTACAACGCGTTCACAGCTCGGAAGGCTTCCGGCAACTTCCGTCACCATAGCTGCCAGTTCCGGATCATTATTAAGTTCACCGGACTCACCGACTTTCTCAACTTCATACTCAACGTCGTAAGCCAAGGCTGTACCTTTAACGATACGATTGGCCTGATCTACCATGAAATCGTTGATTTCGGCTGTTTCCCCGCGTACTTCTAATTGGACCTGGGCATGTACCGGAATGACATTTCTGCCTTCTCCGGCTTGCATCATTCCTACGTTAATGCAGCCGATACCTTTTCCATGGCGAGCCATGCCAAGAAGCTCAGATACACACGTGCAAGCACAGGCCAAAGCATTCCTTCCAAGGTGAGGACTCATTGTCGGGTGAGCCGGACGACCTTTGAAGCGAACATCCAACTTAGTCGTGCAGAGGACACCTTCCGGATAGACACAGACTTCACCGGTCGGACACATCATTGCCAGATGAGCTCCTAACAGATAGTTGACGTCGTCTAAGAGGCCGGAAGCTGCTTGAGCCGCACCTCCTCTCACGCCTTCTTCCGCCGGCTGGAAAATCAGCTTAATCTTTCCGCACAGTTGATCTTTGTGATCAACGATCCATTGCGCCATGGTCAGACCTACGGCCGTGTGGCCGTCATGTCCGCAGGAATGCATGACACCTGCGTGACGAGATCTGAAGTTTTCCTTGTTCGGAAGATGGTCTTTGAGGTCTGTTTCTTCAACACCGACGCAGTCAATATCGAAACGCAGACCCGTGACAGGACCCGGTTTGCCGGTATCTAATTCCGCGATAGTACCCGTGTAGCCGTGCATTCTCTCGATGAGTTTCGGGTCGACACCTTCTTCCAGAGCCCTCTGTTTGCTTTTTTCGACAAAGTCTTCCGGTCTTCCCATAACCGCATCAAGGCCGACCTGCTCAACTCCGGCATACGTCTTCCAACCAAGCGGTTCAATTGTCTCCAAAATTTTGGCGGTTGTGCAAAATTCGCCCAACCAAGCTCAGGAATTTGATGAAGCTCTCTTCTGAGTTTTACTGCGTTTTTGACGTAATCCATGATGTTCTCCTAAACCATAGCTAATGCAACAAAGATGACGGCAATAATCATCGGAATTGCCAGACGTTTCGTCAGTTCGATCGGATTGCTGACTCCAGCAAGGCCGCAAATCACGATGGCAACACCTGAAATCGGACTCATCATTCGGCCAAGCGCCCCGGCCAAAGCAGCCATAGTTCCCAGCGTCGGAACAGCCATACCGAAACTCGGGGCATGCGGCGTAACCGCTTCGTTAAAAGCAAATGCAGCAGCATCTCCCGACCCGGTGATGACACCCATCACAAATGGTCCAAGGGACCCGCCCCAGCGAGCAATTTCGTTTGATCCGCGAAGCACTTCAATGAAGACGGCAATGAGACCGGATGCCTTCAAGCCGGCGGCAAAAACACCTGCTGCGATAATGATGCCTAAGACTTCTCCGTATCCGTTGCCCATACCTGCAAAGAAACGTTTAGAGAAAGCCTGAGGATCAGACAAAGTTACTGCCAGCGTGTAGATTGCGCCGACAATCATGGCCTGAGCAACGCCCATCTTTATAGCGGGAATCCACAAATTTCCGGTAACGAGAATAAGCACGGGAACAAGCGACGCCAAAGCTTTCAAGATATTGACGCGCTGAACATCGCTTTCTTCGGCTAATTCATCTTCAGAAACAGAGCCCGGCTTGTAGTCTCCGAGCAAAATACACATGATCGTGACACCGATCGTCGAGATCGCGCCGCAAACCAATGTGTAGTTCATGTGGACGCCGATTGTTTGGATGACATCAAGGTTGGCCATTTTGGCCACATAAGCGTTGTGAGAAAGACCGGGAGAAAGCATGGAGCCGAACGTTCCGCCGAGGATTGCTGCGGCGGTACCGGGACGGCTGACGCCGGCTCGACGAAGCAAAGGAATCATTGTCGGCCCCACGGCTGCTGCACAACCGGCCGCGGACGGAATCGCAATGCAGATGAAATAGGTAATAGCAGTTGCCGCCGGGATTAACAGTAAGCCAAGTTTGCTCAAAGGTGCCGATAAAAGCTTGACCAAATGCACGTCGCATTTGGTCATCTGCACGACGAAAGCAAAGCCCATCGCCGAGCAAATCGCCATGATCAGCCCGCTGTTCGTCATAGACTTCGCAAATGCATTCAAACCTTGCATCGGATCTAAAGACAGACAGGTCATAAGGAAACCGGAAGCTAACAAGACCAAGCGGGTTTCATAGCGCTTGATCAGAGCAGCCACCGTCAAAATGACGATAACGATGGCAGCCCACACTGTCCAAGTCATAATCTTCTCCTATGGATTATCGTTATGTCACCATTGTGAAGACTGAACTGCGTTACGGTAAGATATCAAAGAGTGACATCGTTTTGATCTAAACGGAACACTATGCGCAGCCTTGATACCATCGAAACCCTGGAAACCTTTGTCGTTCTTGCGAGGTTAGGCAGTGTCGGAAAAACCGCCGAACAGCTCCATATTTCAAAAGCTTCGGTTTCCCGTCGTATTTCCGCACTTGAAAAATCCGTCGGAAAGCTTTTTGTGAGGGATCAAGACGGAAGCGAATTGACTCCGCATGGCTGCGTATTTCTTGAAAAAATCCAGCCTCTCTTAGAGCGTTTTAATAAGCTGTCAGCGCCCGTCTCACGACCGGAAGGCAGCATCAGCGGAAGCATCCGAATATCTGCCCCAACGCGATCGGAAATGGTTTGTTAATTCCTTGGATTACTGCATTCCAAAGGAGAAATCCAGAACTCGTCGTCAATCTGACATTGACTCTCGGGCCTGTCCACATCATTCCTCCTGAGTGCGACATCAGGATTAACCATGGCCTTTACCCGTGTTCGAATGCCGTGATTAGAAAACTTGGAGAAATGCGCCGAATGATGGTGGCGTCCGCTGGTTATCTCGCAAAACACGGTGCTCCGAAAACACCGGAAGATTTAGAATTTCATGAACTTTTAGGCGGCAACGATTTAGTCAACGGAGCGCCTTTAGTCCTTCTTAAGAACAATGAGCGTGTCCTCGTTCCCATCCACTCAAAACTTAGACTAAAAGATCATACAGCGGCAAGAACCGCAGCGTTGTCCGATGCCGGAATCAGTGTTCACGCCTTCCGTTACGATACTTTGGATTTAGTACGCCGCAAACAACTTATTCATGTTCTTCCGGAATGGGAGCCAGAACCTTCTCCCGTCAGCCTGCTTCTTCCCGTCGGCAGAAAACCAACGTCAGCCGTCGAAGCCTTGTGTGACTTCATCTCTGAAAAATGGCGCTCTAACCCGGAACTTATTTTTTAAACATGAATTCTAAAAACACCGAAAATAATGCAACTTTGCGCCAGTGGCAGTTATTCATTCTTGCCATTGAAAAAGGAAGTATCCTTGGAGCAGCGGCTGCCGCCGGCACCGATCCAGCCGTCGTCAGCAAAGAAATCACAAAACTTGAACACCTTCTTGGAGAGCCTCTTCTGGATCGTTCACGCTCAGGAGTAAGGCCCACATGGTTAGGCGCCCAAAAATACAAAGAAGCGGTCAAACTTCTACACGAGATTCATGAGGTTTTGTCAGCATCGGAAGATGCAACACTACGATCCTCGACCATTCGGCTTGCCGTTCCCGGTGCTCTGACCGGCCTGATCGCCAAACCTCTTGCTGAGTTCGAAAAACTTCAATCTTTGAACCACACACCTATCGAGATCAACAGTTATCAAAACCTCGACGACATTCAGCCTGAAAATTTCGATCTGATCATTTGTACACAAACGCTGCCTAATGTCAGGATGATTGCTTACGATATCGCAAGTATTTCATATGGAATTTTTGCCTCTCACGACTTTCTTGCGCAAAACAAAAGAATCACGGTTCCTGCTCAGTTAGAAAAACTGCCTCTAATCCATTCGAAGAGCGAGAAAGTTCTTTTGCAAGGACCTCTTCAAAGTATCACCATTACTGTGGAACCTCAGATCAGAATTAATTCTGATGAAGCAATGATCAGTGCTGCAGTTGAAGGTTTAGGTATTGCACTTCGCATTCCTCTTTGGGCGGCAGAGTCATTAACGAAGAGCGGCAGCTTGATTCAAATACTGGGAGAATAGCATCTTCCAAACGCTCCTGTATGGCTTCTAAAGCACCCGGGGAGGAAGATTCCTGACTTAGAAAAACTTATTCCGTTTCTGAAAGAAACATGGTCGTTCCATCCGACGTTATCAAAAAATTGCAGAGATCAAAACCCGAACAATGATTAATTACCAAAACCTAAAAAACTTTGATGCCGCTGAGTACTTAGAAACGAAGGAAGACGTCCTTCTGTTTCTGAATGAAGCCTTTTCTTCGAGAGACACTGACCATATCGTCAGTGCTGTCGAATCAGTCCTTAGATCAAAGCCGGTTAGAGCGATGCAAGGGTCGGGTGGCAACCTAAAGAATCTTGAACAAACGTTCGGGGAAGACCGAAAGCCTACCCTTCAAACGCTAATTTGCATTGCTGAAGCACTAAATTCTCAGCTGGGGCTTTTCCCAACTGACTGCACTGGTGCAATCTCATAGGCAGAAAACCCCATAAACTCCTTGAATCGAGTTCAATCATCCCAAGCTGAACTTGATTTAACTTCCCGGAGCAAGAAGCTCAAAGTGCTTCGATATTGCGCAAAAGTTTTCATTTTCTTTCAAGGGGGTCTCATCGACACAAAACTTCACAACTAACACAATTTCTGACTGTATTACTTGAGCAATGCGTGTAGATTACCGCCCTGAAGACATCGATTTGGGTCTTCACAGTCTTTCATTTGAAGGGGATGAAAGATTTTGGTGTTGCATGAGATGAAGTTGTAGCCACCGTGTTTTCCTCCTATGTCACGGCAGAGCTCCTTCATTTAAAACTCATTTGCTTATCCGGCGCCGCGCGGCGTCGGATTTTTTTTCGCCTTTTTCAGGCGTAAAAAACGGCGAGTCAAAATCGCACTCGCCGTCTCTGTTTTCTAATGCTTCAACTATTGCTGTTTCGCCGTATCAAGTTTCACAGGTTCGCCGTCAACGGTTTTTGGCGCAGGCTCAGCTTGATTTGCAGCCGGAGATTGTTTTTTGAGCTTTTCCGCTTCTTCGATTTCTCGAATGGCCTGCTGTTCTTCAATCAAAGCCTGGTCGATCCAGCCACCGCCCAAAGCCTGATAGATCTGAGCAACCGAGTTCAAAGCGCGAGACTTCACTTCGGCTAGCGAAATCTGCTGCGGCAGCAGAGACTGCTCGGCCTGCAAAACCGTGAAGTAGCCCGTGTAGCCGCCCTGATACTGAGCGTTAGCCAAACGAGAATAATCTTCCAAGCTCATGACCAGACTCCGCTTGCTGCGAAGTTCTTCAATCACGTTCTGGCGGCGACTCAAAGCGTTATCCACATCGGCAAAGGCTGTTGAGACTGCTAACTGATAAGCTGCCAACAATGCCTTCTGCTGGGCTTCCGCGCTGCGGACGCCGGCGGTTACTGCGCCCCAATGGAAGATCGGTCCGCTGATATTGCCGGCGTACTGCCAAACTTTAGACGGACCCTTGAACAACTCTCTCAGCTGGTCACTGGAAAAGCCGAGGCCCCCGGACAAAGAGATCGACGGGAAGTAAAGTGCTTTAGCCGCACCAATATCGGCGTTGGCAGCTTTAAGCTGCTCTTCTGCCTGAATCACGTCGGGACGTTCTTCCAGTAACTGACTCGGAATCCCGGCAACAACATCCGGTACGTCCAGTTCATCCAATGCTTTGGGTTTCGGAAAGTCCTCAACCGGAACACCCGTCAGAATGGAAAGCGAATTCTTCAGCTCCGTGCGGTTCTGGCGAATCTGCGGGATCTGGACCATCGCGCTTTCCCATTGCGACCAAGCCTGAGCAACTTCCATCTCTGAAACGTTGCCGTGGTTAAATCTCAAGAGGAACAGCTGGTAAGTCTTGTGATAGCTCTCCGCAGTCTCCTCAGCAATCTTGTACTGCTCTTCGGTCATCAGGATCGAAAGATAAGTACTGATCACTGAACCGATAACAGAAGAAATCGCTACCCGATGAGCCGCTTCCGTCGCTCTCAAGCTGGCCTGAGCAGACTCGGTCTGACGTCTGATCTTGCCCCACAAGTCAATTTCCCAAGAAGCTGTTGCGAGGACTTCGTAGCTCTTGATCGGCTTGTCTCCCATTGCAGCCCCGGTCGGAGTATTCAGGCTGGCCTTCGATTTTCCAAGGTCGCCTGAGTAATTAAGCTGCGGGAAGAGATTGGCTCGGGCCGTTGTCAGAGCCGCTGCGGCCCTCTCAACGTTGGCCATCGTCTGTTGAAGCGTGCGGTTATTGGCAATCGCTTTAGAGACGAAGAAGTCAAGGTTGGGATCGTGATACTCAGTCCACCATCTCGCCTTCAAAAGATTGACATCCGTCTCTTCACCGCGAACGTGTCGGTAGTCCTTTGGAACCGGAACATAAGGACGGTTATAGTCGGGACCGACCGCGCAGCCCGTCAGCATTGCGGCGCTAACCGCCGCTGCTAGAAATGTGCGTCGATTCATCATTTGCCTTCTCCTTTGTTCTTATCGGCATCCGCAGCTTTTTGAGAAGCATCAGCTGCCTTTTGGGAGGCTTCATTGGCGGCAAGCTCAACTTTCGTAATTTCTGTCTTGTCGCTCTTAATGCTCTTATCTCTTTCAAGATCGGTCAGCTCGTCAGCGGATTTCACATTCGCCTGCTGTTCCTGCGGTGTCAAGTCACCGATACCGATATCCTGGTTTTCCAAGCCTTCGGGGTTAAATCCCGGAGAGTTGGTAATCGTAAGTTCGCCGGTCGGAGAAACTTTTACGGTTGCATTCGGATCATAAACAGTACCCGGTCCGCGGAGAATAGCGGAACGAAGCTTGTCGGTAATCGGAATATTTCTGGAAGAGAGCTTGGCTGCGAGTTTCAAAGCGCTCTTAGCACCGGAGCGTTCGGCCCAGCCTTCAAACCAGACGTAGAAGATCGGTACGAACAGAAGAGCCAGCGTAGACACACCGATCATGCCGCCCACAATACCGGTACCCAGAGAATGACGGGAGGCCGCGCCGGCGCCGGTCGCAATAGCCAGCGGGAAAGTACCGCCGATGAACGCCAGAGACGTCATGATAATCGGACGGAAACGAAGTTCGCCGGCATCGATAGCGGCTCGCACCAAGTCCATACCTTTGTGACGAAGTTCAACCGCAAATTCCACAATCAAAATCGCGTTCTTTGCCGCCAAACCGATCATCACCAGCATACCGATCTGGAAGTAAACGTCGTTTTCCAGGCCGCGGGCCCAGGTTGCCAGCAAAGCTCCGATCACGCCGAACGGAACCGCCAGAATCACGGAACCCGGAAGTGCCCAGCTTTCATACTGTGCAGCCAGCACTAGGAACACCAGCAGCAGACCGAAACCGAACACAATTGCGGAAGAAGATCCCGAACTTTGCTGTTCGTAGCTGATACCGGTCCATCCGTAGGTGTAACCCGGAGGCAACACTTCGGCTGCGACTTCTTCCAAGGCCTTCATGCCCTGACCGGAAGAGTAGCCCGGAGCGGCATTGCCGATCACCTGTGCAGCGGGGAAGCCGTTGTAGTGCGGCAGCGAAGTTGCACCGTTGGTATATTCCGTCGTAATAACGGAACTTAACGGAATCATTTCGCCGTCCGTGTTGCGGACATACAGTTTGTCAATGTCTTCCGGTTTTGCACGATATTTCGGCTCGGACTGCATGATCACGAACCAAACACGGGAGAACTGGCTGAACTGACTGGAAATCGCTGAACCAAACTGGCTTTGCAGTGTATTAAACACATCTGCTGTGCTTAAGCCTAATAATTGAGCCTTATCTCGGTCAAAGTTAATCTTGAGCTGCTGATTGTTGGCGTTATAAGTGCTCGTGAGTCCTGTCAGTTCCGGACGCTGACGGGCCTTCTGCAGGAAGTTGTTCAAGACATCGCCCAACTGCTGAGGTGTGCCGCTTCCGGTGTCCTGAATCCAGAATTCAAAACCGCCTGTGGTACCTAAGCCCGGAATCGCCGGCGGGTTAATCGGAACCACCAAAGCTTGCATCTGAGAAGCCATGCCGCGGTATTGCATCTGCTGCATAATCGCATCCGCACTCATCTCTTTTGCAGTTTCCGAATTCTTATAGCGCTCTTCAAAAGGATCTAAGGTCATGAAGAACGTACCGGCATTGGTCTTCATACCGCCGTCAAGCAGGGAGAAGCCGCCGATGGAGTTCTTCGTCATAATGCCCTTGACCGGATCCAGAGCTTTTTCGATGGTGTCCATCGCTTCTGTAGATCTCTGCAGGCTCGCAGAGGAAGGAAGCATGATGGCCGCCAGAACGTAACCCTGGTCCTCACTCGGCACAAAGCCGGTCGGGAGCACGCGGAACATCTGGAAAATCGCAACGCCCATACCGGCAAACAGAATGATGACGAGCAGTGTTCTGCGGAACAAGGCACGAGTCCATTCGCCGTACTTCACTGTCAGACGTCCGAACATCTGATTGAAACGGAAGAAGAATCCGTGTGTCTTCGGTTCTTCATGCGACAGCCAAGCCGCGCACAGTGCCGGGGTCAGTGTCAAGGCGACGAAGCCGGAAATGGCCACGGAAATTGCAATCGTGATGGCGAACTGCTTGTAGAGCATACCGGTTGTTCCGCCCATGAAAGCTGCCGGAACGAACACACTCGCCAGCACCAGCACGGTAGCGATAATCGGGCCTGACACTTCGGACATAGCCAAAATCGTCGCGTCGACCGGGTTCATGGCTTTTTCGGACATGTTTCGCTCGACGTTTTCCACAACCACAATTGCATCGTCCACCACCAAGCCGATCGCCAGGACCAAGCCGAATAAGGTCAGCAAGTTAATGGTGAAGCCTAGGGCCAGCATACCGACGAAGGTACCCGTCAAGGCAACCACAATGGCTGTACAAGCAATCGCCGTCGACTTGAAGCTCTGCAAGAAAATGTAGATCACACCGATCACAAGAAGCACAGCTTCAAACAGCGTCTTAATCACTTCATCGATAGAAATACGGACGAACTCGGTCGTATCAATAGCGACTTTGTAATCCAAGCCTTCCGGGAAATTTGCCTTGAGCTGCTCCAATGTCTTTCTAACATTCGTCGCCACATCCAGAGCATTCGCACCGGCCTGCTGATAAACCGCAATGTAGCTTGTCGGCATACCGTTCATATTGGACGACACATCGTAGCTCTGAGAACCGAGTTCGACACTTGCAACGTCCTTCAAACGAACAATGGCACTTTGATCCTGATTTGAACGAATGATGATGTTTTCATATCCCTTCGGATCCACCGATGGAGACGGAGCAAGAACCGGGAAGGTTTGAATTGTTCCGGGAACCGACGGTGCCGCGCCGATGTTGCCTGCTGCAAATCGCTTATTCTGATTTGCGACAGCGTTATTAATATCGGAGGTTGTAATACCCAGAGAAGCCATGCGGTCCGGGTTCAGCCAAATACGCATTGCCTGATTGGCGTTGCCCATTACGGCAGATTGACCGGCGCCCTTCACACGCTTAATCGCGTCAAGGACGTAAACGTTGGCGTAGTTATTAATGTAATCGCGGGTATAACGGTCGCCTGTACCGTAAATACCGATCAGCATCAGAATAGATGAAGATCGTTTTTCAATCTGAAGGCCGTTTTGAATGACTTCGTTCGGCAGGTACGGCTGTGCGATATTGACACGGTTTTGCACCTGCACCTGCGCAATATCCGGATCGGTACCGATATCGAAGAAGACAGTCAGCATCATGGTGCCGGTCGATGACGAGGAGCTCGTCATATAAATCATGTTATCGACACCGTTGACCTGTGTTTCAATCGGAGCAGCCACCGTTTCAGCAACTGTCTTGGCATCTGCGCCCGGATAAGTAGCTGTGACCATAATCTGCACCGGCGCCATGTTCGGATACTGCTCAATCGGCAGCTGGAACATAGAAATCAGACCGGAGATCACAATCACCAACGAAACAACGATGGCGAAAATCGGTCGCTTAATAAAGAAGTTCGAGAACATACGGGCCCCCTATTACTTCTTAGCCTTGTCGTCAGCAGAAGATTTCTGGTCCACTTCTTTGACAATCTTCACAGGAGCTTCGCTGGCCAAAAGCATCATGCCTTCGGTTACCACCTTGTCTCCTTCATCCAGGCCGTTCTTAATCAGCCAGTCGTTGCCGATCCAGCTGCCGACTTCGACCGGACGGAACTGAGCTTTATTGTCTTTGGTGATGACCCAAACAAAGTGGCCCTTACTGCCTTCTTGTACCGCAATCTGAGGAACGACGATTGCATTGACGTAAGTGGCCCCTTTCACAATTGCGCGCACATACTGCTGAGGTCTCAACTGATTGTTCGGGTTTTCAAAAGATGCACGGAGCTCAAATGTTCCGGTACTCGGATTAAAGTTCGGGGACGAAAATGTCACGCGTCCGCTAATCGGATAGATCTCGCCGCCGGCAAGTTCCAACTGGACTTCGTAGTCATGGTTTTCCGGACGGCGAAGTATGCCTTCTTTCACTTCCTGGTTGATCTTGGCTTCTTCGTTTTCGGACATGGAGAACGTTACCCACATCGGCGACATCGTATAGACCGTCGCAAGATGGGAGTTGCTCATATTGATGTAAGTACCGTCTGTCTGAAGCGCGGAGCTGGCGTAGCCGGTCACCGGAGAAGTGATCGTGCAGTAAGAAAGATTGAGTTTGGCATTTTCTACTTGCGCCTTAGCGTTGGACACAGCTGCGGCAGTGGTCTGGAAGTCACCGATGGCTTGGTCCAAGTCGGTCTGGCTCAGTGCTTTAAGTTTGGCCAGAGGACGAATACGGTTCAAATTTCTCTTTGCCACTTCGTGGGCAGCGAGACTTGAGTCCAGAGAAGCCAAAGCTTCGGAGAGCTGAACCTCAAAGGGCTTTTTATCCATCATGAAAAGCACATCTCCGGCGTTTACCATACCGCCTTCGGTGTATTTTCTGGCATCCAAGAAACCGTTGACACGGCTATAGATTTCAACCGCTCGAGAGCTTTCTGTTTTAGCGACCCACGTCATATCCGCGGGCACGTCATGCCGCGTTACTTTTACCACTGAAACCGGGCTCGGACCTCGTCCCGCCTGACCTTCTTTTCCCTTGTCGCATCCGCTTAAAGCCAGAACTCCGCAAAGCACAGCGGCAGTTAGCATCGAATATCGGCTGAAATAGTTTTTTGTCACGTTGTACCTCTTCTTCTAATCCCCGTACCACCTAGAAAGCGGCAGAACTGCTTTTTTGTAAATACGGTAAATATATGTGTAACTTTTATAAGTATCGTTGTCGGAGGTGCGAGTGTGGTTGTCTTTCGCTCATTTCAAGACTAGATAGATACCTCTTTCACGGAAAGTCAATAGGAAAACCCGAAGCAGATAAACCCCTACGAAATTGTCAGACAATTTCTTTGCTACCGAATTAGAATGTAATTGTTCGAAATAAAACTTACAAATTATTAGAACAAACTTCGAACCATCGGCAAGGAGCTGATATGACAAAACTTAAAGTATTCTCTCTGCTGCCGGCTCTTCTACTCGCATCGATTGTTCAAGCCTGGGAAGCGCCCGACGTTCGGAATCCGTGCGTTAGCGCTTAGCGCCATCTTTTTATCTTTTCCGAGGACAGGTACCGCTTCACCTGTCGCACCCGGCATTTCTGCCGGAGAAAGAAACCCTTCTACTGCCAGAAGACTGCCAATTCCTAACACCGTCGCAAAAGCTCAGCAGTGGCTTCGGCGCCCTGCCCGCATCATGAGTCCGCAAGAAGTGATTCGTATGGCAGGTGAAGAATCACCGGACTGGCAGGAAGTTGCTCGCCACGGCAGCATCCTTCACGGCAAACTGCACGAGGTATCAGAAAACTACCTCAAGATGGATGAAACGCTGATCTTCCTTCTGAACATGCGGCACACGAGTAACTTCCAAGTGGGAAGCGAAGTCATGCTGCGCATCAAGGAAGTCTCTGTAGACCGTAAAGCGATATACGCCATCTTGGTACCATCTGAAGCGACGACCCGCGGTTTCTGAACTCGGACCTTTGCTCAGATTCTCTCTAATTTTGTTGATGAGTTTGAGAAAGCACCTCCGAAATTCAATCCTTACCTCTCCTGAAGCCCAGCTTATCCTGGCCAACTGGGCTTTGTCGAACTCTGTTGATTTAACATTGATAGTAAGTAGTTTCACCTCCAATGAGCAACGCTTTAACTACAGAAAGAGGCATCCGAAAGTTTCAAAGAATCTTAAGGAACCTCTGCACAAAAGGTGGGTGATATGCTATAATTAGCACACTATCG
>Freddie_p1__coassemble_720_pt1 | contig 36446 bp, 28 predicted proteins | sample Freddie_p1__metabat2_low_PE_013 | metagenome-assembled genome bin Freddie_p1
GCATGTTTGCATTGGGGCTATGTCAATCGTTCAAATTTATTTTGGACAGTAGTGGAAAAATTTCGCCTTTTTGAAAAAACCGAATGACTAAAAAGAGGCCTTTGCTCGGTCGTTACCTTTAATTTCCCGTACACTTATATTAAGTATGTTTCATTAAGACTAAAACTATGAAAAAGATTCAATTGGCTGCTGTCCTCGCTGCTGCCGGCATGATGCTCGGGTCAGCCTACGCTGCAGGACTCGACGCCCCCGTTCCCCCTTCCATCAACGACGCGCCCGACAACATTCAGAGACCTTCCAAGAGCGGTGAAACGGTTGAGGAGAAAGTTACGGATTTGAATATGAAAAATCCGGACATCGTGAACTCCAAGGCCGGTAAAAGAGACATGAAGGCCGAAGAAGCTCAGTCTAAAAAGGACTTAGAAGCCGCACAGAAGCGCTCTGATAATCCTTCACTGTGGCCGAAAACCAAGATTGAAGAAACGGTAGACAACCACAACCAGGTTACTGAAGTGAAAGTCACTCCGATGTCCACCCAGGTTCCTTACGTCATGACACGTGAAGCTCCGAGCAACAAGACCGGCGGAAGCGGTCCCGGAACCGGAAGCGATAACACCATGAGCGTTCCCAAATTCATTAACTTCGGATTCTAATCAGAGGATCAAAACACAAAATGGCGGTATTTACTGAGATTTCTAATGCTCAGCTCGATGAACTGCTGTCTCATTACGACATCGGGCAGGCTCGTTCCTTAAAAGGCATAGCCAGCGGTATTGAAAACAGTAACTTTTACTTGGACACCGATAAAGGTAAGTACGTTCTTACGATTTTCGAACGTCTGAATAAAGATCAGCTTCCGTACTACCTCGAGCTGACCAGTCATCTCGGTAAAAAAGGCCTCGCGGTCAGTTACCCCATCCCCCGCAAAGACGGCGGGCTGCTTTCAGAAATCAACGGAAAGCCCTGCTCAATTGCACCGTGCCTCAGCGGGACTTATGTAGAAAAACCTTCTGCCAAGGCCTGCCGTGAAATGGGAGAGATGCTGGCCAAGATGCACAACGCCGTTGAAGATTTCCCGTTTTCGCAGGAAAACACCAAAGGCTCGGCATTTTGGCTTTCCTCCATGCCGCTGCTTAAACCTTATATCCCTGAACGTCTTTACCAGATGCTCGAAGAAGAAGTCACTCGTCAGCTCGAGCTTCAAAAGTCTCCGGAATACCAAGCCCTTCCTGCCGGCGCCGTTCACGCAGACTTGTTCCGCAATAATGCTCTGATCAACCAGAACGGCGACGACGAATCTTTGGCAGGCGTCATCGATTTTTATTTTGCGTGCAACGCACCGTTCCTCTATGACCTCGCCGTCACATTAAATGACTGGACGATTGATTTAGAGACCGGAGAATTCGAACCCGATCGTGCTCAGGCTATGCTTGAGGGATACAACAGCGTTCGTCCTTTAACCGAAGAAGACCACAAACTTTGGCAGGACATTCTCTCGGCTGCGGCCCTTCGATTTTGGGTTTCACGACTTTACGATTACTATATGCCGAGACCTGCGTCGCTTCTCACCCCGCATGATCCGGCGCATTTCGAACGTATTCTTAAACTTCGCCGCGAATCCGCGCCTGAAGATTTACCTTGGATCTAAAACTTACCTTTTATGGAAAATTATCACCTTCCTTTTAAAACGGGAATGGACTGGCTGCGAGGCGCATGTGTTGTTGTCAAACGTGCGCCCGCAACTGTTTTCGGCATTCTCGGCTGTTACGTACTGGCTTTATTCGTCGCCAACCTGCCGTCTGAACTTCTCGGCTTGTCCTGGCTCGGCGCGATCCTGAGCTCTCTGGTGACACCTTTCGGGGCCTTGGCTTTTGCCGCCTGCGGCAGAGAGCTGGCCAGAGGATGCCGTCCGACACTCTTCTCCTGCTTCGGTGAAGGCTGGAACGACATGGAGACACGCAACAAGCTGGTTTTATTGGGCCTGATTTACGGGCTATGCGTCATCGTTATCGGCTTGATCGTCAGCCTGCTCACTTCCGGAGACATTGCTCAATGGAAAAATGCTCAAGGCCAGATTGATCCGCAGAGCGTGCTCAGCCATATTCCTTGGCTGGGCTTCATCGTGGGCGCCGTCCTCTACGCCATGCTGCTGGGCATCACATGCTTCTCTCCGATGCTGATTGCCTGGAAAAAACAACCCATCGGCAAAGCTTTCTTCTTTAGCCTCGTGGTTTGCTTCAGAAACATCGGTGCGATTGTCTGCCTCGGCCTGCTGCTCTTCCTGCTGGCTTCCGGCGGCGCAGTTGCCTTCGGCGCTTTAGGCGATTTAGGCCAGATCTTGGTCATCTCGTGGGCACTTTTTGTCACAGGACTTTCCTACAGCGCTCTTTATCCGATGTGGCGCTCGATTTTCGAATCCGAGGTTCCGCCGCTTCGTTAAAGATTCGTTGCACATTCCAGGGCCTGCATCCGCAGGCCCTTTTGCTTCTCGATTAAGCTATCGAAAACAAAAAATCATTTGGAGTAGAAATGCGTAACTTAATTCTTTGTCTTGCTCTCGGCGCAGCCGCCTCTTCCGCCTTTGCGCTGACTAATGAAGATCTGGCTGCCAATACCTGGATGCCGCTTGAAGAACAAACCGAATCTTCCTGCGAACTTCCGGCCATGATTGATTTCCATAAGGACGGTACGCTCTCTTCCGAACCCGGCTGCAACACTATGTCCGGCCGTTACAAGATCGGTGAGGACGGAAAGATTGAATTCACCGAAATGGCAATGACGCAGAGAATGTGCGCTAAAGAGTACATGGATCAGGAAATGCGTTTCACTACCATGATCAATGCTACGCACTTCATTAAAAAAGAAGACAAACAGCTGATCCTTCTCGATGCTGACAAGAAAGAAGTCGGCCGCTTGGTTCCCGAAAAAGCCAAAGCCTGCAACTAATTGATATTTAGGCGCTTTTGGCGCCTTCATCAAAAAACGCCCGGTTGATCCCGAGCGTTTTTTGTTAATGAGCGGCTTCCCAATTGTCTCCGACGCCGACTTCAGCGATCAGCGGAACGTGGAGTTCGGTCACCGAGTCCATGATCTTCGGAAGGTTTTCTTTCACCAAGTCAACTTCGTCTTCCGGCACTTCCATGATCAGTTCGTCATGAATTTGGAGAATCAATTTACTCTTGAGTCCCTTCTCTTCAATCCATTTTTGAACGGCAATCATGGAAAGCTTGATCAAGTCAGCTGCCGTGCCCTGCATCGGCGCGTTAATCGCAGCTCTTTCAGCCGCGGCACGACGAGCGCCGCCCGCATGAATCTCCGGAAGCCACAATCTTCTGCCGAAAGTCGTCTCAACATAGCCTTGGCGATCGGCTAAAGCTCTCGTGCTGTCCATGTATTCATGAACGCCCGGGAATCGAGCAAAGAATTTATTGATGTAATTCTTCGCCTCGTCTCTGCCGATGCCGAGATTCTTTGCTAAACCGAACGGGCTCATGCCGTACATCAAACCGAAGTTAATGACTTTGGCAATCCGACGGTCATTCGGTGTGACTTTGTCTTTTTCCTTACCGAATACTTCCGCAGCCGTTGCTCGGTGAATATCTTCATTGTTTTTGAACGCTTCGACCAAACGCTTGTCTGCGGACAAATGCGCCATGATTCGTAATTCGATCTGAGAATAGTCAGCGCTGATCAATTTGCATCCAGGTGCGGCTATGAAGGCTTCACGAACCTTACGGCCTTCTTCTGTTCGGATCGGAATATTTTGAAGATTCGGATTCGTGGAGGACAAACGCCCTGTCACAGCGACCGCTTGTTCGAAGGTCGTGTGGACTCTTCCGTCTTTGGGGTCGACCATCTTCGGAAGTTTTTCCGTATAAGTCGTCACGAGTTTTGTGATCGTGCGGTACTCCAAGGCGATTTTTGCCAAAGGATAATTTTCCGCTAGCTCGGAAAGGACTTCTTCGCTGGTGGAATAGTTACCGGAGACTGTCTTCTTAGGCTTAGCTCCGTCAAGCACAACACCCATCTTGTCAAACAAGATTTCGCCGAGCTGTTTCGGGCTCGATAATTTGAATTTCTCACCTGCAGCTTCAAAAGCCTTTTCTTCTAATTTTTGAGCTTGGGCATTGAGCTGTACCGTTTGCTGATCCAAGAGCTTGGTATCGATAAGAACGCCGTTTTGCTCCATCTTGAAGAGAACGTCCGACAACGGCATTTCGATATCGCGATAGATTTTCTCCAGCTTGGCGTCATCAGACAAAGCTTTCTTAAAGAGACGATTCAAACGACTGACAATAAAGACCCTTTCAGAAGCAAAGTCGGCAGCATTTTCTACGGAGATCTTAGAAAATGACAGTTTTTTTGCACCTTTTCCTAAGAGATCTTCCTCGCCTCTCAGTTCATACTTGAGCCAGTTGGCTGCAAGCTTTTCAATCGTATGGGGACGATGCGCCTCTAAAACGTAGCTTTCGAGCATTACGTCATCGGAAACGCCGGCAAGATTAATGCCGACATTGGCAAAGACGTGCTTCATGTACTTGGTGTCATAGCCGCATTTAATCGGTTTCTTGTGTTCAAGCACCTTCCCGAAAATCTCTTTGAAGGTTCCGAGCGTGAGGCCTTGAGCCAAAAGAACGTCGTTATCAATCGGGACGTAACTGGTCTTGCCGTCCGTGGTTCCGAAAGCGACACCGACCGGGATATATTCCTGCTGGGAGGAGCCGTCCGATAAGACATAGAATTCAAAACCGTCTTTGGTCACTAGTTCTTCCAAGTGGAGCGCCAGCTCTTTGGCTTTAGTCTCGTCCGTGACGATTTCAAGCGTTCTTTTCACTTCGGATTCTTGTTCCTGAGAGAATAGATCCAGAGTATCGCCTTCAATCGGCGCGGCTCCGACCGCGGCTCTCTTTTGAGCTGTTGTCGATGTTTCCAACGGCTTCACTTCGCCCGGTACATCGGTCTTCTTTAATTCTTTAGCCCAGCTTCTGAATTCCAGTTTGTTGTAGTAATCCAGAAGTTCTGCACGATTCGGCGTCTTTAACTTCAGAGACTCTAAAGAAGGAACTTCGGCAGATAAATCAGCATCGGTCTTAATCGTGACCAGCTGCCGGGCAATCGGCAGGAAGCCCAAAGCAGAGCGAAGGTTTTCTCCGATCTTGCCTTTTACTTTTTCGGCATTTTCGATCAGGCCGTCCACGGAACCGAATTCAGTGATCCATTTAGCAGCGGTCTTTTCTCCGCATTTCGGAACGCCCGGAACGTTATCGATCTTGTCTCCCATCAGAGCCAGGAAATCGATGATCTTTTCAGGAGGGACACCGAACTTCTTCTCAACGCCTTCACTGTTTAGCCAGCTGTTGTCCTTGCCCATTGTATTCACAAGGAGAACGTTGTCATTGACGAGCTGAGCAAAGTCTTTGTCGCCGGTGGCGATAACGACATTAAAGCCCTCTTCAACGGCTTTTTTCGTGAGGGTTCCGATGGTGTCATCCGCTTCAATTCCAGGGACCTGAAGGAAAGGAATACCCTCTTTTTGAACACCTTCAAAAATCAGAGGAATTTGCACGGAAAGGTCTTCCGGCATCGGAGGACGATTAGCTTTGTAGTCAGGATAGATTTCCGAGCGGAAAGTTTTGCCTTTTGGGTCTACGACACACGCAACGTAATCCGTAGGAACATCTTTCATCAGCACTCTCAGCATTGAGAGGAAGCCGCGAATCGCATTCGTGGGCGTGCCGGTCGAAGTCGATAAAGGCGGAAGAGCGTGATAAGCGCGAAAAATGAAGTTTGAACCGTCAATAAGAAGAAGCGTTTTTTTCAAGATATGGTTCCTTTTCCCTAACTGCTATGGGTTCTCCAAACATAAGTTAGAAGAGTACCAAAGGATGGTGTATTCGGCACGAATTTCTGCCAATTATGGACAGTCCTACTATTGGTTTTGAGCGAAGGTTCAACTTCGTCGGACGATCGAACAAACCAGAGAAAAAATCCCTAAAGGAACTGATTTGAATTGAGAATTTCTTTGATGCACGAAATCTAATTTTTTTTTCACGAACTTTGATCATGCTATTGGTAATTAGTTATGGAATTTTTCTAACGAGAACTAAGAACTGGAATTCAGCTTCCAATAAGCTAACCGACGGAAAGACAAACACTATTTCCTTAATAAATTTCAATATCTAGTTGTTTTTATGAACTATTAGAATAAGTTCCTTAAAGAGAGGAATAACCTTAAATCAGACAAATTGACCCTTAAAGAATTATTTTTGATAAAAATAAATAACCCTATTTCCCTTTATAATTGATTTATAGATAATCTTCTTATCTAATTTTATTTTGTTATTTCTTTTTATCAATCGGTGTCCAAATGGCAACTTTAGAAGATCTGATTCGTCAAAAACAAGAATTAGAAAAAGAAATTGAGGAAGTTACTCGTCGCGAACGTATTAACGCAATTAATACCTGCCGTGAATTGATCCAGAAATTTGACCTGCAGCCTGCAGAAATCGGACTTAAAAAACTCATGCGCAAAGGCGCGATGATTCCGAAATTTATGGGACCCAAAGGCGAAACTTGGACGGGACGCGGCCGCAAACCCATCTGGCTTCAGCAGGCTGAGCTTGAAGGCAAGAGCCTTGAAGATTTCCGTATTACCTCTCCCGTAGCTATGGAAGAAGATGAAGATGCCCGCTTAGAGGAATTGACACGTCCTGACAACGTTAAAGCCTAATTAGGTCATGTCATTTCGTCTTCAAAACCGCAGCGGAAATGTTCTCTGCGGTTTTTTATTGCCCGATTGAAAGCTTTGATTTCTTCAAAAAACATCATAGCCAAAAATGGTTCCCGAATACCATTCGGATCCCAATAAATGAGCTTTCACATTCAAATCCAATCTTGACGTTGAATATTTCAATAATTAATTTCAATGAATCTAATTTAAATTTCCAGTTCTCTCTTTGAGAAAATCCTCAATAATCCGAGATAGATGTTGGCCAATAGGAACCATATTTTTTATTTCTAAAAATTTACGAAAGACTATCCCATTTTAAGATCTTTCCTGTTCTATTCTCTTTTTGTATTAGCTAATTCGTTGAGTTGTGAACCGACTCCTCCCATAATTCCTTTATCGCCTCCTTTTCATTTAAGGCAAGGAGTTCTTGGAAGAATATTTTCTTGACCGAAAAAATCGAATACATAACCAAATAGGAATAAAAGTTTTCGAAAGTTGTGGCCAAAAATATTTCCTCGTGACATTTAAATAATTTGCTCAAAGACGATTTTTCGGAGTTTCTTGCTGATTAGGTGGTAATACTATTGATTAAAAGGCAGTTCACGACTATGCTCGGTTCGTTACAAAAGGAGGATAAAAAATGATTGAACCCGTTTCCAAAGATAAGTGCCTTCCGGAGATTCTTGCCCTTTTCCCGGATTTGATTGCCCATCGTCACGATATTCATCAACACCCCGACTGCGGTTTCGAAACTCAGAGAACCATCGGAAAAATCAAGGAATTCCTTGAAAAACACAATGTTTCCTCTAAAGACATGGATGACGCCACTTGTCCAGGCTCCTTATTTGTCGAGATCAAAGGCAACCTGCCCGGCAAAACCATCGGTTTCCGCGCCGACATCGATGCTCTTAAGATGAAGGACAAGAGCGAAAAAGAATGGACCTCTAAGATTGACGGCCACGCACATGCCTGCGGCCATGACGGTCACCAGACATGGCTGATGGGCGCAGCCGCTTATATGGCTGAACACCGTGACTTCCCCGGTACACTCGTCTGCCTGTTCCAAGGCGCCGAAGAAACCGGCAAAGGCGCTGAAAGCGTCGTCAAATCCGGCTTCTTGGATAAGTACAACATTCAAGAAATGTATGCTGCGCACGACGAACCCTTCTTAAAGAAAGGTGAAGTCGGTTTCAAAGTCGGACACCTGCAGGCAGCCTCCGATTCGTTCGCTGTTAAGCTTATCGGAGCCGGCACACACGGCGGTCGTCCTCATCAAGGGATGGATCCGATTCCCGCTCTCTCCGAAATGTATTTGGCTATGCAGACAATCGTTTCCAGAAAGGTTGACCCGCTGGAAAGCGCTGTTGTTTCGGTCTGCTTTATGAATGCAGGTACGTTGGGAACTTATAACGTTCTGCCGGGTGAGGCTGTCATGGGCGGTACAGTACGTACATTCCTCCCTGAGGTTCGCGATTTGGTTGAGAACACCATCAAACGTATGGCAGAAGGAATCGCCCTAGCCCATGGTTTGAAAGCTGAAGTCACCTACGAACGTCTTATTTCTTCCGTAAATAACGACGAACGCTTGACCAAGGAAGGTGTCCGCATTGCTCAGGACCTTCTCGGAAAGGACAAGATCTACCCTGACTTCAAACCGTTCATGTCCAGCGAAGACTTCTCTGTCTATCAGGAAAAAGTTCCGGGTACCATCTGCAGAATCGGCATTTCCGATGAAAACCATACCGTTCCTCTGCACAATCCGAAGTTTGATTTCAATGATGAAGTACTTGCCCTAGCAAGCACCTTGTTCGTGAAGATTGCTCAGGAACGTCTGAATGCACTGAGTAAAGAGTAATCCGGCTCGAATGCAAACAATTACGGCTCCGTATTGAGAAATATGGAGCCGTTATTATTTTGGAGGAATAAGAATTTCCGCAGCCGAAAAAGCAAAAAGGCGCTGAAACAGCGCCTGCACAAGAACCGCAGAGCTTGTCTGCGGTGTTCGTTCCGAAGTTTTCAAACAGCGAATTAATGCGCTGTCTGGTGGAAAAGATCATTCAATTCCGGATGATCTTTTAAATCCAATTTTCCGCGTGTCTGATAACGCTGAAAGCCCAACATAAAGAGGCAGCGTCTGCGGCTGCAGCTCAAAGAGACAGATGTCTGATGGGGCGTAAACTTGGGGCAACGATGCTTGGCTCCGATTCTGTTCACAATGATCTCCTAAATCACGTGCAAATCATAAACACTTCAAATTTGAAAATACGACAAGCTTGATGCAGAAATCTTTTCTAATTATGTCACTTTCATGACACTTCAAATTTAATCAAGCAGTTAGAAAATCCTTAAGAATTGCAACCAAATTTTTAAGGATTAACAAGCCGCAGTTGTTCTCTCGAACAAGAGTCGATTTCAAAAAAATTAGCCTCAGGATTAACGAGTACAAGTTAAGAGGATGACGGAAAGATTATCAGCTCCCGGAAGTCATGCTAATTATTCCTCATAAGACCAAGAACTTAAGGCTTTCAGGCAATTTTTAGTCCTCTAATCATATGGACGCTGTGTTTTCTCTTCGCTAGAATAGCGAAAATATTATCGTTGTTAACCCTGACAAGAACAAAAAGGACTGATCGACCGAAATGCATTTCCAAGAGATAAGGCGTGCTGCCGCTCAAGGTACTATCAGCCTGCCTCCCCCAGCCAATTCCGAAGGACTCGAAGATTTGGCCGTCTTAAAGTCTTGTTTGAAAGTTATCCGAGAACTTTCCGGTTTCCGTTACGCCTTTGCCAAAGACGCAATGGCAGAGACTTTTGCGCCCTTAATGGCTTCAGTCGAAGCTAAAAATGAACTTGAACGACAGGGTTTAAAAGTCTCTCTGAAGTCTTATTTCTTATCTTTGATCCTCAAAGACTTAGAAAATCCCGACATTCTCCTTATTGATAATTACATCAATGCGCTTTTCAACTCTGCAAATGAGGCTGCCAACGGCCCTATAACGGTTCAAACCGTTGTGAATGTAGTAAACAGCTTCCCCCAGGACGGAATTAACTGGAGAGAGAATCCACAGACCGATGAAGAGCAAATTCTTCTTCAGCCTGACACCTTTCCAGACAGTAAGGCTGTGCAGGTTGAATTGGCTAGATGGGAGAAATATTCAAAAGAACTCAGGGATCTGGATCCTTTAGTTCACGCTCTTTTGACGAATTTGTACTTTATGGCGATTTCTCCTTTGAACCGCCATAACGGAAGAGTGACGCAAATTCTTCTGCAGCTCTCCTTGATGGGCCAGAACATCAACTCTCCTGCGCCATGCTTGATGCTCGGTCGCGCTTTGATGACCAATGCGCACTTCGGCATTGAAGAACGTTTATACGGTTTGAGAACCCGTCAATGGTCCCCGTACCTTCAATACATGCTGAAGACATTATCGAAAGCGATTTTGCTTTCCGGTGAACTGCTCGCCTCTCTGCAGCGCTTATACGCTCAGACAGAGGCTTACCTGAAGATGATCGGGCTGGCATCCCATGCCGCATTCCTGCCTGTGATTTTCAAGCATCCTGCATGCCGTACAGGAGAATTCTCCAGTATCTTCACGACAAGACGACAAGTTGCCAGTCACATTCTGAATGACTTAGCTCGTGCAGGAATCCTGGAAAGAGTTGAAGACGGAAGGGATCGTGTGTTCTACCACACGAGATTAATAGAACTGCTTGAAAGCGAAAACTATAGCTTCTCGCCTCTTCCTGCCTCTATCGATCCGTTTGTTCCTTTGTATCAAAAAGGAACGCCGGGACGAACAAAACGAGAGCCCCTTCCCACAAGAGAAGACGGGCTTCCGAAATTCTCCGTTACCGGCGATTAATTCAATTCGAAGTTTTCACCGAATCTCTCCGTGGACTTCCTGATGCTCCACGGAGGTCACCTCGTTCGATTCCGGATCGACAAAAACCACTGTCGGTTTATGTTCTTTCAATTCATCTCGGGTCATTTGAGCGTAGCTCATGATAATGACCAAATCGCCCTCAGAGACTAAACGAGCAGCAGCTCCGTTTAAACAAATAATACCGCTTCCGGGTTTTCCGGCAATGGCATAAGTGGTTAATCTATTTCCGTTATTAATGTCAACGACATCAACTTGCTCATATTCATTAATACCGGACTGCCTTAAAAGATCTTCATCAATCGTGATAGAGCCAACATAGTTTAAATCTGCCTGAGTTACTTTTGCACGATGAATCTTGCTCTTGAGTATCGTTAATAGCATCTATTATATCCAAAAATCATTCAAAAGGTAAATAAATTATAGTCTTTATGAATAGCTCCAAACCCAATTATCAGAAATAAATATCATTCACAAAGGATGATAAGATGTTGTTAAGAATACATGCAGCTTAGATATCAATAGTAATTGATAAGAAGAAAAATTTATAATTTAGTTATTACCATAAATAAAACGATAAGTTACTTTCCTCATTTTCAAACCTAAGATTCAAAGATATAAATAGTATATCTATGCAATCTATATGAAAATATTTTTTCTGAATAGAACTCTTATATATTGTTTACTAGAACTTAATAACAATTTATTTTTAATGATTTTTAAAGCTGATTTTTATATGGTTTAGATTTGTACTTTAACTATTATATCTATAATATTTAACGTAAATTCAGATAGTTAATTACAATACATAGAAGTTGAATTATCTCTTTAAGTGAGAAAAATTCAAGATCGTATATCTATAGGCTTAAACTAGATTTATATATCTAGATAAATGATCTTTGAACATACTAGATATACACTTTTGTAAGTAATAATTCATTTTATCTAACACGCCTAGATAAAATTCAATAGTCTGTCAAACTAGCTGAACATTGAGAATTTTAGGTAAAAAATAAGGTTCTGCTTTAAAGACAGAACCTAACTAATAACTTTATATTAAGTTAAAGGATTGTAATTTTCTTTCCTGCAATTCTCGCTAAAAGATTCTTAATTCCTCCGGTCTTGAATTTTACGATCAAGACCAAGTCATCCCCTGCCCCCTGAGTATCAAGGATGACACCGGGACCAAATTTTTCATGATTAATATTAATGCCTGCTTTAAAGAGAGAATCAGAATTCTGCTTAGCTCGTATTTTCTGAGTCTGCAATTTTTCTTTCTTCGTTTCAATAATTCCCCTCGCCCATTCTGGAACATTTGAAGCGAATCTATGGCCGGACGGTTTTGTAGAACCACCGAAAGAAGAATTGCGATATGAACTTGAATAATTTTTACTCGAGCCGGATCTGCTTCCCCAAGAGTCCTCATCCTCGACTTCGTAACGTGACTCAAACGGATTTCTGCTCAGCCACTTGAGTGTCTCTGCCGGAATTTCTGTGAGGAAGGAACTCGGATAGCTTGAGAAAGTTCTGCCCTGGAGCATGCGTTCTTCGGCAAGCGTCAGATACAGTTCTTTTCTTGCACGAGTGATTGCCACGTACATTAAGCGGCGTTCTTCCTGAAGAGCTTTCTTATCATTTTTGCTTCGGAAGTGCGGGAACATGTCCTCTTCCAAACCGGTAATGAAGACAATGTCGAACTCCAGACCTTTGGATGCGTGAACGGTCATCAGCTGAACAGCATCTTGACCGACCTGCGCCTGGTTTTCTCCGGCTTCCAAACTAGCGTGCGAAACGAATCCTGCTAAAGCAGGAAGATTCTCAACCGCAGTGCCGTCGGAATTTTCCGTATCGATCGCTTCTTCTTTAATGAAGCCCTGAGCCGCAGAAGTTAATTCCTGTAAGTTTTCAATACGCTCGCTGCCGTTCGGATCCATTTCGTACATGTTCTTCAATCCGCTCTTCTCAACCGTAAAGTCAACGAAGGCAGGAAGCGGCATCTCATCCTTGGCAACGCGCAGGGTATCGATAATCTCCTTGAAAGCAGCAAATTTATTGGCTGCTGCTCCGCGGATGTACTGCATGGATTCAAACAATGAAATTCCGTTTGTCGTCGCAAAATCCACAAGATTTTCAATGGACTTCGCGCCGATTCCGCGGGCCGGAACGTTCACGACTCTCAAGAATGCAGAATCGTCTGAAGGGTTCTCTGCCAAGCGCATGTAGGCCATGGCGTTCTTAATTTCAGCACGATCGAAGAATCGGAGACCGCCGTAAACCATGAACGGTATGCCGCGTCTGGTCAGTTCAGTTTCAAACAAACGTGACTGAGCGTTAGAGCGATAAAGAATCGCAATATCTTTGGGAGAGACGCCCTTGTCGATGTATTCTTGAATCGTAGAGCAAACAAAGCGGGCTTCATCAAAGTCGTTATCCGAACGGTTAGCTCGGATTTTTTCGCCCTTGCCTGCATCCGTCCACAAGTTCTTGCCCATACGCTCGGAGTTGTTGGAAATCAAAGCGTTGGCAGCATCCAGAATGTTGCCTTGAGAACGGTAATTCTGTTCAAGTCGAATCGGTTCTCCGATTCTGAACTCTTGGACAAAGGACATCATGTTGCCGACGTTGGCGCCGCGGAAAGCATAAATCGACTGGTCATCGTCGCCGACAGCAAAAACTGCATTCGGAGGATTCTTTTCTCCCAGACCTGCCAAAAGCTTCAGCCATTCATACTGAAGGACATTGGTGTCCTGAAACTCGTCAACCAAGATAAAACGAAAACGTTCCTGATAATGATGACGAATCATTTCGTTGCGGCTCAAAAGCTCATAAGCTCTTAAGAGCAGTTCAGCAAAGTCGCAGGCACCTTCTCTCTGAAGCACGGCTTCGTACATGGCATAAATCTGGATATATGCCTTGTCTTTAGAGAACTTTGAATAGACCTCAGAGGCGCGCTTGCCTTCTTCTTTGCAGCGATTGATGAAGTTTTGCACTTCACGAGGCTTGAACTCTTCCGTATCAATGCCGTTTGCCTTCATCACGCGTTTGATCACGCCGAGCTGGTCGCTCATATCCAAAATAGCAAACGTCGCGGGAAGGCCGGCTTCCTGATGATGCAGACGCAGTAAGCGATTGCATAAGCCATGGAAGGTGCCGACCCACATAGCACGCGGGTTGATCGGAATCATGTTCTGCAGGCGAGCCAGCATTTCTTTAGCGGCCTTATTGGTAAAGGTAACCGCAAGAATCTCGCTCGGATGAGCCATATTCTGTTGAAGCAGGTAGGCAATGCGGCTTGTTAAGACACGCGTCTTCCCCGAACCGGCGCCTGCAAGAATCAGTGCGGACTTAGGTTCGGCAGTCACTGCCTGGGCTTGTTGCTTATTAAGCGATTCAGTAATGGATTGCATTCTTTTCTTCTCATCCAAAGGAGTGAGAAGTCTAGCAAACGCATCTGCACGTTGCAGACGCAGTGACGAACGCTTACGACTTAAAAATTTGTTCTAGATTTCCTCTCTCTAATATATAGAGGCGCCCGCCGCGGCTTTACTTGCCGCAAAGCCGAAACTTTCGGCTCCATCACCTATAATTGACACATTTTCCAGCTTCTTTAACTAAAGAACTCTCATGAGAGAAACATACGATCCGGCGGAAGTTGAATCCGTCCAGCAGGCCCACTGGCGTGCTAAAGATATCTACCGCGCCGTCGAACACGCACTCGACGCCAACGGTAACGAAAAACCGAAATTCTATGTTTGCCCGATGCTTCCGTACCCAAGCGGAAAACTGCATATGGGCCACGTTCGTAACTACACCTTAAACGACGTCCTTTACCGCTACCTGCGTATGCGCGGCATGAACGTCATGACCCCGATGGGCTGGGACTCTTTCGGCCTGCCGGCTGAAAACGCCGCCATTGCCAAGAAAGTCGCTCCGGCTAAATGGACGTACGACAACATCGCCGACATGAAAGCTCAGATGGAGCCGCTCGGCCTGGCCTTTGACTGGTCTCGCGAAGTTACGACCTGCAAACCGGACTACTACCGCTGGAATCAGTGGATGTTCCTGAAAATGCTTGAAAAAGGCGTTGCCTACCGCAAGACCCAGACAGTAAACTGGGACCCGGTCGACCACACCGTGCTGGCAAACGAACAGGTGATCGAAGGACGCGGCTGGCGAAGCGGCGCTATTGTTGAAAAGCGTGAGATTCCCGGCTATTACCTCGGAATTACTCATTACGCCGAAGAACTCTTGAAAGACCTCGACCAGCTTCAGGGCTGGCCCGAACAGGTCCGCCGTATGCAGGAACACTGGATCGGCAAGTCCTACGGTGTCAACCTCGCCTTCCCGTACGAACTCGACGGTAAAAAGAAAGAACTTCGTGTTTACACGACTCGCCCCGACACGATCATGGGCGTCACGTTCGCTGCCATCGCTGCCGAGCACCCGCTTGCTCTTCGCTTGGCAAAGGACAAACCCGAACTTCAGGCCTTCATCGACGAATGCCGCAAGGGCTCAGTTTCCGAAGCTGATATGGCCACGATGGAGAAGAAAGGCGTTCCGACAGGTTTCTGCGTCAAGCATCCGCTTACCGGCGCCGACGTTCCGGTTTGGATCGGCAACTATGTCTTAATGACCTACGGCGAAGGCGCTGTGATGGGCGTTCCGGCTCATGACGAACGCGATTTTGCTTTCGCGCTTAAATACGGTCTGCCCATCAAACAAGTCATCGGCAAGAAAGGCGAAGTCTTCGATGACAAAGTTTGGCATGAATGGTACGGCGAAAAAGAAGGCACCTTCTGCGTCAATTCCGGCAAATATGACGGAATGGATTTCGAACAGGCTCGCGACGCCGTTGCGAAAGATCTTGAAGCCCTCGGTTTAGGCAAACTTCAGGTTCAGTATCGTCTGCGCGACTGGAGTATTTCCCGCCAGCGTTACTGGGGCACTCCGATCCCGATGATCAACTGCCCGCACTGCGGTCCGGTTCCTGTCCCTGAAAAAGATCTTCCCGTCATCCTGCCGGAAGACTTAATCCCGGACGGCTCCGGCAACCCCTTGAATCAGGACGAAGCCTTCCTTAACTGCAAGTGCCCGAAGTGCGGCAGAGACGCCAAGCGCGAAACCGACACAATGGACACCTTCGTCGATTCCAGCTGGTATTACATGCGTTATTGCTCGCCAGACTGCGAAACTTCCATGGTCGACGAACGCAATGACTACTGGATGGCAATGGACCAGTACATTGGCGGTATCGAACACGCTGTGCTTCACCTGCTCTATGCCCGCTTCTGGACCAAAGTCATGCGTGACCTGGGCCTCGTCAAATTTGACGAACCCTTCAAGCGCCTCTTCACCCAGGGCATGCTTACCGCAGAATGCTTCTATCGTGAACTTCCGGACGGAAGAAAACGCTGGTTCTACCCGAGCGAACTCGATATTGTTTACGACGCCAAAGGCAGAATCGAAAAGATCACTGCCAAGGAAGACGGTCTACCCGTCAAGTCCGGCGGTATCGAAAAGATGTCCAAGTCTAAGAACAACGTTGTGGAACCGTCTGCCATCATCGGCAAGTTCGGTGCCGACACCGCCCGCGCATTCGTGATGTTTGCAGGACCTCCCGACCAGAGCGCCGCCTGGAGCAATTCCGGAGCCGAAGGTACGTTCCGCTTCATGAGAAGACTCTGGAACTTCGGATTCACGCATCAGGATGTCATTAAAGAAAATGTCAAACTGGATGCCTCCAAGCTGAATCACGAAGAAAAGGCTGTTCGCCGCGATATTTACACGGCGCTCAAACAGGCCGAATTCGACTTAGACCGCATGCAGTACAACACCGTTGTCTCGGCTGCCATGAAGATGCTCAATTCCCTTGATACCCTCAAGGACAACACATCCGAAGGCACACGCGCCGTGATCAACGAAGGCATGTCCATCCTGCTTCGCACGCTCTACCCGATCGCTCCGCACATCACGGCTCAGCTTTTCGAAGATCTGGGCTACGATCAGCGTTTCGGCACTTCCATCGTTGATGCACCGTGGCCGAAGATTGATGCTCAGGCTATGGTTGCCGATGAAGTGAAGTACGTGATTCAGATTAACGGCAAACTGCGTGGAGAAATCAACGTTCCGGCCGAAACACCGAAATCTGAAATCGAAGCCGCAGCTTTGGCCAACCCCGACGCACAGCGATTCATTGACGGAAAACCTGTCCGCAAGATCATTGTTGTGCCGAAGAAATTGGTCAACATTGTGGTCTGATAAGGCTTAATGCCGCAGGTCCTCAAGGGGCCTGCGGTTTCATTCTTTTAGTTTTATTCTGTGCTTATGAATTACAAAGGACTGACTCGCCGCAGTTTCATTCTCGGTCTTTCGGCCCTCGGCCTGACAGGCTGCGGATGGCATCTGCGCGGCAAGCAAAACGTTCCTTTCAAGACAATCTATATTGCTCTTGGCGAGAACTCTGCGGTTCGGGCAACCATCCGCCGCAACCTTGAAGCCCAAACAGAAGTCAAGGTTGTCAATGACCGCAAAGAAGCCGAAGCGATTTTTGAGCTGCTGGGACAGTCCCGCGGCTCCAATGTCCTGGCTTACAACACTGACGGCAGAGCCCGTATCTACAGTCTTCGCTTAACGAATACATTCCGAGTCGTTTTGCAGAACGGCGTCGAACTTCTGCCCACAACAACGGTCAGCGCCACTCGCGAACTGATTCGCGACGAAAGTGACGAAAACGGCAGAGCCAATCAGGAAAGACTTCTTTACGAAGAAATGGAACAGTCTTGTATCCATCAAATGGTCAGCCGTATGACCCACATTTCCGAAGAAGCTGTCCGAAAAGGTATGCATGAGCTGGAGTAGTCTTCTTGCGCAAAAATTAAGGCCCGACGAAAACGGTAATCTTCCTCGGCTTTGGTTTTTATTGGGCTCGGAACCCCTGCTGGCCATCGAGGCTCAGGACGCCATCCGAGCCGCTGCTTTTAAAGCAGGTTATTCCGAACGTAAATCTTTTGTTTTTGAAGGCAACGCCGATTACTCGCCTCTTTACGAGGCACTCGGCGATCAGAGCCTTTTCGGTGAAAAAAATCTGATTGAGGTTGTTTTCCCCAGGGCAACGATCGGTAAAAACGGTCCTGCGGCAGTGGAAGCCATCATTGAGCATGCCGACGAAGACAAGATGGTCGTTGTCTCGCTCTTTGATTACGACTGGACCGCGACAAAAAAAGACTGGTTTAACCATCTCATGAAAGCGGCCGTTTGTATCCGTACGGATCCGATCGACCGTAACGCTCTGCCGCGCTGGATTATGGAACGCGCCAAAGAGAAAAACGGTCAAACGCTCACACCTGATGCAGCCAACCTCATCGCTGAAAGAACCGAAGGAAATCTTTTAGCGACATCGCAGGAAATTCAAAAGCTCGCCTTGCTCGTCAATAAACCGGAAATTGATGTCAGCGATGTGCTCGACGCTGTTTCCGACGTTTCCCGTTTTGATCAGGAATCGCTGTTTCTTGCGATGCTTGAAGGCGACGCCGGACAGGTATCCAAAATTATAGATTCCCTGCAAGGGGAAAATGTCCAAATTCCTTCTTTCCTCTGGATGCTGACGGATGTTGTCCGCAATCTGCTCCTGCTTAATCGCGGACTTGCCGCCAGAACATTCGGACTCTCTGAAGCTCACCGCAGTGCGCTCAACCGAGCAGCGCGCCGAGCCAATCCCAAACTCCTTGAACTGATGCTTCATCGCTTGAGCGATGTGGATCGAATGAGTAAAGGACTCTTTGTCGAAAGCAGTGACGGAGACGCCTGGCAGGAATTAAAGGCTGTCTGCCTCATGCTCTCCCTAAAAAGGAAGTAATAATCTATGGTTTCTACGAACGTCAGCCAAACGGCCCATGACAAAATCGCCGCCATCGGCAAAAAAGCACGCGCAGCCTCTTTGATCATGGCTAAGGCCTCCTCCAAACAGAAAAACGATGTTCTTCTGACCTTGGCGGATTTGCTTGGCAAGAATCTGGAAGATCTGCTCAAAGCGAATAACCTGGATATTGTTGAAGCAGAAAAGAACGGTCTTTCTAAAGCGTTTATCGATCGTTTGACAATCACAGTCGATACGGTGGCACAAATGGCCGCCGGACTTCGCCAGATAGCCTCTCTAAGAGACCCGATCGGTGAAATAACTGATGTTCGTCCGCAGCCGAGCGGTATTGAAGTCGGCAAAATGCGCGTGCCTCTGGGTGTAGTCGCCATTATTTATGAGTCTCGACCGAACGTAACCATCGATGCGGCTGCACTTTGCCTCAAGAGCGGAAACGCTGCTGTGCTCCGCGGAGGCTCGGACGCTAAAAACACCAACGCTTTCTTAGCAGGCCTTGTTCAGCAGGCTCTCTCGAAAAACGGTATTAACTCCGACGCAATTCAGATCATCACAGATCCGGACCGCGATCTGGTGGGCGAGCTGATTACTGCCCGTGAATACATCGACGTTTTAATTCCCCGCGGCGGCAAAGGTCTGATTTCCCGCTTAATGCAGGAAGCAACCGTTCCGATGATCAAACATCTCGAAGGCATCTGCCACACCTATGTGGATGAGAGCGCTGATATCGATATGGCGGTTTCCGTCTGCGACAACGCCAAGACTCAGCGTTATTCTCCCTGCAATGCGATGGAAACTTTGCTGGTCAACAGTAAAATTGCCGGAACGTTCTTACCCAAGATCGGCGCCGTCTATTTCAAGAAAGGCGTGGAACTTCGCTGCGATCCTGCTTCTAAGGCCATTTTGGAAAATTTCGGTCGGGTGAAAGACGCGACCGAAGATGATTGGTCTGAGGAATACAACGCTCCTGTTCTTTCGATTAAAGTCGTCGATACGCTGGAAGAAGCTATCGATCATATCAACACGTACGGTTCTCACCACACGGATGCCATCATTACGAATAATCTTGAGCATTCCGAAAGATTCCTGCGTGAAGTGGATTCTTCATCCGTCATGCTCAACACCTCGACACGTTTCGCAGACGGTTTTGAATACGGCTTAGGCGCCGAGATCGGAATTTCTACGGACAAAATTCATGCCCGCGGACCCGTGGGATTAGAAGGCTTAACCAGTCAAAAATATGTTGTTTTCGGCCACGGCGAACTTCGCAAGTAAGAGTTTCCTTGTGGTAAACCATCTTACGGCCGCAGGCCGAAAGGCCTACAATTCAATTCAAATAAAGAAGGAATTCTTGTGAATACTTTGCTTAAACCTTTTTATGCAGTCGTTCCTCTCTCATTAGAAGAGCTCTTCGCTGAGGAACTCACAAAGCTCGGTATTGAAAAATTCCGTTTAGAGAAAGGCGGCTGCTGGTTCGGCGCAGAAATGAGCCAAATGATGCAGGTCAACCTTTGGACTCGCTACGCCTCGAGAATTCTCTTGAAGGTGACCGAAGGACCTTATCGTACGGAAGAAGATATCTATAAATTAGCGAAATCCTTCCGCTGGGAACAGTATTTCACACCTGAAAATACCTTCAAAATCGAACTTTCTTCCCGCCGCTCTCCTCTTAAAAGCGTCGCTTTTGCCGCGCTTCGCGTCAAAGATGCCGTCTGCGACTATTTTCGCGAGACCGACGGTCAGCGCCCGGACGTAGAAAAACACGATCCGGACATCCGCATCTATGTCCATTTAACGGACAAGAACTGCATTATTTATTTAGACACTTCCGGTGAATCTCTCTTTAAGCGGGGCTGGCGCGAAGCCAAAGGCGAAGCCCCTCTGAAAGAAAACCTCGCCGCAGGCCTTCTCGGACTTGCCGGCTGGACACCGGATACACCGCTGCAGGATCCTTTCTGCGGCTCTGGCACCATCATCATTGAAGCAGCTACAATTGCCTGCAATATGGCTCCCGGACTTAACCGCCGCTTCGGTTTTGAGCGCTTCCGCGGATTTGATTCCACAGCTTGGCAGCGCATCAAGAAAGAAGCCCGAATGGCAGTGAATTTTGATGTTCCGGTTAATTTGGCCGGAAGTGATATTTCGACATTAATCGTCGATCGCGCTCAGAAGAATGCCGTCTTAGCCGGTATTTCTCAGTGGGTCAACGAAGGAAAAGTTCGCTTCACGGCTTGCGACGCCCGTGAAGTTCAGCCCTCCACCGAGACGCCGGGTTTAATCGTGACGAACCCGCCGTACGGTGAACAATCCAATCCGAAATCTGCCAGTGTTGCTTCCATGATGAAGAACGTGGCCGATAACCTTAAACGCAATTTCGCGGGCTGGACGGTTTGGATGCTCACAAGCGACCGAGAACTGCCTCGCCAGATGCGGCTCAAAGAGTCTAAAAAAATCGTTTTTTTCAACGGCCCCCTCGAGTGCCGTTTCTTCCGCTTCGCCATGACAGCGGGATCCAACCGAAAGGAAGATGTCTCTCAAAAGGAAGCTTCTTCTGATTTATAAATCTTCGAGGATAACCTCAACAAGGAAAATAAGATGGACACTAAAGATTTTGATGTAGTAGCCATGAGAACCGATCTTCACCAGATCCCGGAACTCGGCTTCAACGAACACAAGACCAGTGACTACGTCGCTGCCAAATTGAAGGAAATGGGTCTTGAGCCGATCCGCGGCATCGGCGGAACCGGTGTCGTTGCCTACATTGACGGTACAGAACCCGGACCCACAGTCATGCTGCGTGCCGACATGGACGCCCTTCCTTTTGTCATCGACGGAAAGGACGCCTGCATTCACGCCTGCGGCCATGACTCTCATACCGCTATGGTTCTTGCGACAGCTGCCAAGCTGATCGGTCACGTCAAGAAAGGCCGCGTAAAACTCTTCTTCCAGCCAGCTGAAGAAACCCTCTTCGGCGCTCTGAAGTCTTATGATGACGGCGTCTTAGATGACGTTGACTACGCCTTCGGTGCTCACGTTCGTCCGATCCAGGACATTCCTGACGGCACCGTCTGCGCAGCTGTTCGTCATACTTCCAGCACATTCTGCATCGTCGAACTTAAGGGCAAAGTCGCTCACGGCTCCCGTCCGCACCTCGGCGCCAGCGTTGTTGAAGCAGCCGTTCTCGCAACTAATGCTGTGAACTCCATTTGGGTCAACCCGAACAAGGCCTGGTCTGCTAAAGTCACTTCCATTGACTGCGCTTCTACAGCCACCAACATTATCCCGGACAAAGGCAAGATGATTCTTGATATCCGCGCCCAGGACAATGAAACCATGAACGAGCTGCTTGAAAAGCTCAAGACAGCCATCACCAATGCCTGCGCCTGCGTCAACGTCACCTGCGAAATCACATTCCCGGGCGGCGTGATTCCTGCAGCCGTTTACGACGAAGACTTAGTCGACCAGGTTCGCAAGACCATCGGCGAAGTACTCGGTGAAGACAAAGTTGCTAAAGACTGCGGTGGCGGAGGAGAAGACTTCCACTACTTCAAACAGAAGAAGCCTGAACTTCATGCTGCATACATCGGCGTCGGCACTGGCGTTACACCGGGCCTTCATGATCCGCGCATGACCATGAACCCCGAATCTCTGAGAAACGGTGTCAAGGTTTTGGAAAGATTGATTCTTAATGTTGTCGGCTAATTCGAATAACAGATAGGATTCGGAAGGAGGCTCCGGCCTCCTTTTCTTTTAGGAACGTTTGACGCTTCGAACCGAGAAAGAAAATCTTTCAGCCATGTGGAAAGATTCCGAAGCGACGATTGAGAGGCCTCTCGAGTCGTAATAGTTTCGAATGATTCTAAGCGACGGGCTGTTCTCTGGAACATGGAAAATATCCGAGACTTCTTTGGGCATCGTTGTCGCTGAAAACGCCTGCTTCACTTCCACGCATTCCTGCCCTGTCACTTCTTCTGCCAAAGTAATAATGAGGTCATCGGATCGTTTTTTAATCAGATCCAGCACTTCCAAGGCATTCGGATAGATACAAACGTAGGTGACGACCACCGCTTCCGGATGGCGTTCTGATGCTACGCGGATATTCTTGAATCGAATGACTTCTTCACCGGGGATTAAACCCAAACGATCCGCGGTTTCTTCATTGAGAACCAAACGTTCGACGTTTTGGATGTGCCGAGGATAGAGATTGCCGTAATGATCGATTCCTCGAATATCGTTGTATTCATTTAAGAACCGACCTGTGCGTGTTCTAGCTTTTACGCGGGTTCCAACGTGTGCTTTGCGCTCAAACAATCCTTGCTGAGAAAGGTACGCCAGCGCTTTGCGCATGGTATCCCTGCTCACATTAAATTGTTTGGCAAGTTCAATTTCTCCGGGGATGATCGAGCCAACTGGCCATTTACCTAAAGAAACTTGGAGCGAGATCTCTTCTGCAACCTTGTGCCAAATTTTCTTTTGCATAGAATAATTGTCGGTATCAAAAACTACAAATACATTGTAACGATACCGCCTGAAAGTTGGCAAAAAGTTTACGAAAAAGCCCCGTCCGAAAGGCTTAATCCGCTTGGCTTACAGGATTTTTAGGATCTAAAGCCGCCTGAAACACAACTTGCAGCCAGCCAGTGAGACCGGCGGCTCCGGCAACCACAAAGATTAAAAAGCAAAGAATGACTAGGCTAAAAGCCGCCCACAAATAGGTGATGAAATCAACCATGACCGGATCCTCCGGTCAGTTAATATATCCACGCACTGTTGCGGAATGCGCAAAATCTCTCCGAAATAAGTACTCAAAAACAAACTAAAGATTTAGCGATACGATTTGGTTTTATCGATCTAGGTCAGGAATGACTTTTCCATGACTATTTCACGGTAGTTCTTCCCGCCAATCTCAACATCGGTCTCTACCATTATCCGGAAGCCTCTCCGTTTGTAGAGCGCAACGGCAATCTCGCTTTCAGAAAACGTCGATAACCACGCTTTTTGAAAATCGTTTTCTTGGATGTATTCCATTGCGGCTCCAAACAAAAAGTTTCCTAGATTGTTTTCTCTCCAATCCGGTCTGACGGAAAACCATCTGAGCTGCGCAGAGTCTCCTCGATCCATTACTCCGATGGTGCCGACAAGTCCCTGCTCGTCTTCCACCATCCAAAGACGATTTCTCGGTTTCGGATCAATAACGTACTCAGCGAAAGTTGTTGCCACATAGCCTTCAAACGCGATCGGATAATCGAAATCCGAATGCCCGTAGATTCAGGAAAACTCAATCAGTCTGCCGAGGTCACCGGCTTTTAGCTCATGCCTCAATGTAAGTCCGGGAACGTCAAAAATTTCCATGTTTTTGAAAAAGAAAAAACCGCAGTACATTTTATTGTAACTGCGGCTGGGGGATAAAAGCGGTGTTTTTACACGGCTCATTGCCCTATTTCATTACGGTCGGAGCCTGATATTCATATTCCTTCTTCAGGATTTCCATCTTGTAGAGCTTTTTCAAGCCTTCATAGAAGGAAGCTTCATCGGCTCTGGACTGAGCTGTCAGGGCTTCTCCGCGAATTTCATCGACTTGGCTGTCGTCAGCTGCAGGCATCTTGCTGGATTCAACATAGCTGATCACATAAGCACCGTCAGGAACGGTGGTACCTGTGAAAGCAGGAAGACTCTTAGCAGGAACCGCCATCTCAGCCTGGATCAAAGGCATTGACTGAGACTGAGGATTGATACGGGAAACAGTCAGTTCGTGACCGAAACCTTCCAGATCCTTCTTAGCCTTGAGTTCTGCCAGCTTAGCTTCACCGGCTTTCTTAGCCAAGGCAGAAGCCTGTTCCAGTTCAAGCTGGTCCTTGATATCACCCTTCACTTCGTCAAAGGACTTAATGTGAGCCGGAGTGTGTTTAACAATACGGGCAGAAACCAGTGTGTTGGCAGCAACTTCCACGGCCTGTGTATTTCTCTTTTCCTGGAGGCAGTCCGGAGAGAACAGGTCTTCAATGACACGCTTCGTGATGTACTGAGCATCCGGAGATGTCTTCGGAAGACCGGACTGAGTCAGACCGTCAAGCGTATGAAGTGTCAGACCGTATTTTTCAACTGCCGGGTCTAAGCTGTCGCTCTGCTCGTAGACCATGTTGGTAAAGCCGTCGGCATTTTCAGCAAACATAGACTGACGGTGCTGGTCTTGCCAGAACTTGAGGATTTCACCGCGAACTTCTTCGAACGGACGAACGTGAGCCGGATTGATGTCGGTCACATGAATGATGTGATAGCCGAACTCGGTTTTGACCGGTCCGACGATTTCGTCTTTCTTAGCTCCGAAAACGGCTTTGTCGAATTCAGGAACCATCTGACCCTGAGTGAAGAAGTCAAGATCGCCGCCGCTTTCAGCTGTTCCGGGGTCGGCAGAATTTTCTTTAGCTAACTGAGCAAACTTAGAAGGATCGGCTTTGACTTCGGCAAGGATCTTTTCTGCCTTAGCTTTGGCATCCTGGTCAGCCTTGGCTTTATCGGCCTCATTGGCATCCGGAGCGATCAGGATATGGGCTGCGCGTCTGGATTCTTCGACTTCATATTTCTTACGGTTCTGTTCGTAGAAATCTTTCAGTTCCTGCTCAGAAGGTTCAGCTGTCATCTTGACGGTTTCAGGGGACATCACAACGAACTGAATGTTCAGGGATTCAGGAGCGCGGTAGTCGTCCTTGTGTTCGTCGTAGTATTTCTTGATTTGTTCTTCAGAAACCTTGACGTCTTTCATGTAGGCGGACGGATCAAAGCTCATCGTACGAACAACGCGGGTTTCGCGAAGAATGTCGTTTAACAGAGCAACCGTCTTCTTAGGAACAAAGGTTGTCTGAGCAACAGAATTAACCAGCATATCCTGAACGAGGTCTCTTCTCAGTTCATAAACGAACTGCTGGTCACTCTTACCGCGAGCGGCAAGATAGTTTTCATACAGCTCAGGAGAGAACTGTCCGTCTTTCTTGAAAGCGTCTGCGTTCTTAATCACGTTGATAGCATCAGCTTCGCTCACATTCATATAGTGGTGAGCCATCTGTGCCTGGAGAGCGCGTCTGGTAGCAAGGTTCTGAAGGATAGCGGCATTGGCTTCCTGTGTTTCGAAGATGCTCGGATCAACGGCACCTCCTTCCTGCTGGCGCATACGCTCAATATATTCGCGTTTCTGGTAATCGAATTCTTCAGGCTGAATACCTTTACCGTCAACCTTGGCGATTGCATTTGCATCCGGATTCAAACGGCTGTAGCCATTAATACCGATAAAGACAAATGCAGGAATAATCAGAATCATGGCGATAAGCATCAGCCAACGTTTCTGGTTTCTAAAAGATTGGAACATTATGATCCTCAAGCTCTTAGCGAGCGATTCTTATTGGAATACAAAACAAAGGTCTAATTTTACCTTCCGCGGGAAATTTTGAGTAAAAGTTCACGTCAAAAACCTTGAATCTTGGTTAACTTTTGGAAAAATGCCGCTCGAAAAAAATAACTCTGTACATTGCACCGGGCAGAAAATTAAGAAAAACCGAATTGCGATCGAGCCGGAAAATATTTTTTCCCGCAAAATCAGGCTACTGCTAATTTTCGATGTAACAGAACGCAAAAATTTACGATTTCGAGTTGCACGAATTTTTAATCTATGTAGAATTCGTTTCACTTCGATGACGCGTAAGCGTTTGACGAGAAGGAGTGGTAGTTCAGTTGGTTAGAATACCGGCCTGTCACGCCGGGGGTCGCGGGTTCGAGTCCCGTCCACTCCGCCAAAATTCTAAAAGCCTCGGTTTGATTTCCGAGGCTTTCTCATTTTCAGCGGCCTTTCGACCACCTCCAAAAAATTATTCCAGGGCTCCCTGAGCAAAAGAACTGCTCAGATAGTTATCCAGGTCCTTGTCGCCTCTTCCGGAAATATTGATCACAACGACGTCGTCTTTTCCGAACTTTCTCTTTTCCAAGACAGCAAGCGCGTGGGACGATTCAAGAGCGGGAATAATGCCCTCTTCTCGTGTCAGCATGAATGCGGCCTTTAACGCCTCATCATCTGTCACTGCTTCAACTTCCATTCTTCCGGTCTTTGCCAAATGAGCATGCAACGGTCCGATACCGGGATAGTCCAAGCCGGCAGACAGAGAATAAGCCTCCTTAACGTTGCCCTGTTCGTCTTTCATCAACATAGTCTGAGAACCATGGAGGATTCCTTTTTCGCCGATAGTCAGAGTGGCGGCAGTTTCTCCGCTGTCAACGCCCTTGCCTGCTGCTTCGGCTGCAATGAGATGAACTGACGGCTCGTTGATAAAGTGATAGAAAGCGCCTGCCGCATTGCTTCCGCCGCCCAAACAAGCGACGACGTAATCAGGATTTTCTTTACCGGTCTTCTCTTTGAGCTGCTTTTTAATTTCTTCGCTGATTACGGACTGGAACCGAGACACCATTTCCGGATACGGCTGGGGACCGACAGCTGAACCGATCAAATAGAAGTTTTCGGGGTCTTTCATCCAGGCTTCGAGGGCTTCGTTGACGGCGTCGTTGACGGCGTCGTTGAGTGTTTTCGATCCGCTGGTCGCCGGAATCACCTTTGCGCCGAGCATCTTCATTCTTTCCACGTTCGGTCTTTGACGCTGAATGTCGAGCTCTCCCATATAGACAGAGCATTCAAGCCCCATAAGAGCACACACGGTAGCGGTAGCAACGCCGTGTTGGCCGGCGCCGGTCTCGGCAATGATTCGCTTTTTGCCCATGCGTTTGGCTAAGAGTGCCTGACCGATTGCGTTGTTGATTTTATGTGCACCGGTGTGATTCAGATCCTCTCTCTTGAGATAAACATTGGTGCCGTATTTTTCGGAAAGGCGCGGAGCAAAGTAAAGAGGGGACGGACGACCGACGTAATCTCTTAGAAGGTCATTGAATTCTTTCTGGAATTCGGGGTCATCAACATAACGAAGATAAGCTTCCTGCAGCTCATCGATGTTTTTCTGAAGCTCGGGAGGAACAAAGCTGCCGCCGAATTCACCGTAAAAGCCCTTTTCATCAACCGGAAGAATAGATTTATAGAGATTCATTTGAGGTACCTATTTAATAAAAAACTGGAAAATAAAAAAACCACCGAGTTTTTTGCTCGATGGTTAGATTGGTTCTTTAGCTTCTAGGCCGAAGATTTTAGTAAGCATTACTCCAGCACCATCGAGTGAAATCGATGGGCCACCACCAACTGTGAGAAGCAACGCTGAAGTACATGGCTGCAAAATGAACTAAGTTATATCCGTAAGAAAAATATTATCAAGAAAAAAGTGAAATTCGGTTCTTTAGAAAAGTTTTTTCGTTTTATGGTCTGAGGATTTTCCCGAACTCAAGAACGACAGGACTACTGAAGTAATAGTACAAAAACTCAGTCATCCAACCGTCCGGGTAAAGAAAAGTCTCGGAGCGAAATCACGGGACTTTTGGTTTTTGGCTAAAACCATTTACGCGGTTTCAGCCTTTAGCACTCAAATACTTGCTTTTGATTAGTACAAGCCGATGAACTTCCACCAGGTCATACCGATGGTGAGCCAAATCACTACATTAATTGTTGTGATGATGAAGCCGTTGCGCCACCATTCACCTTGAGAAACATAGCCGGCACCCAAATAAACCGGGCCGCAGCCGTTGCCGTAGTGAGTCAGTGAAATCGGCAGGTTAGCGAAGCAGCCGAATGTGATGGCAACCAGCATGGCCGGGACACCGCAGGCGGGGGCAACTGCTACGAATGCTGCGTACATCGCTGAAATACGTGCTGTTACGGAAGCGAAGCAGTAGTGCGAATAGACATAAATAAGCGAAATAAGCACGAAGGATGCAACCCAACCCATATCAGCGGCAGCAACTGCTGTACCGATAAGTTTAGCGATCCATGCAATGAAGCCGGACTTAGCAAGTGCAGTAGCCAAAGCAACCAAGCCGCCCATCCAGAACATTGCGTCCCAAGCACCTTTTTCGGAGAGGATGTCTTTCCAGTCCAAAACTTTTGCAATCAGCATGATTGCCACAGCGAGCATGGCAACCGGTGTTGCGCCGAGTTTTGTCCAAGAGCCTGTAGCCCACAGAGCCAAGCACATGACGAATACGAATGCGAGGACTTTTTCCTGAAGGCTCATCGGACCCATCTTTTCGAGCTCGTTGATAGCTAAGTCGCGAGCATCGGGAATGTCTCTGATTTCAGGAGGAGAAAGTTTGAGCATCAGAACCGGAACCAGGAACAAGCTGATCAAACCCGGAACGATAGCGGCAACTGCCCAGTTCATCCATGTAATTTCGACACCGACAGCGGTAGCAGCCAAGCCGACGCACAGCGGGTTGCCGGCCATAGATGTCAGGAACATTGTGCAGGTCACGCGTCAGTGTGATAACCGACCTGCATGAGGTACTTACCGATTTTGCCGGCTGTGGGCCCGGGCTGAGAACCGAAGGCATTCGCCAAAGACTAAACGATCGGGTAGAAAACGCCGCCTCCTCGAGCAGTGGCAGAAGGCATAGCCGGAGAAACGATCAGTTCGGACAACGCGATGGAATAACCAAGGGTCAGCGAAGAACGACCGATGTATTTAATAATAAGGAAGGCAATACGACGGCCGAAACCAGTTTTGATAAATGCGCGGGAAAGAAAGAATGCGCAGACGATCAGCCAGATCGTGCCGTTGCCGAAACCCATCAGAGCCTGACCGGTCTTTAAAACACCGGTGATGGCGCAGAATGTGAGTGCGATAAATGCAACCGCACCCATTGAAATCGGCTGAAGAATGAAGCCGGCGATGGTTGCAGCAAAGACAGCAAACAAGTGCCAGGCATTAGGCGTCAAACCTTGCGGCGTTGGGCAAACCCAAATCACAAAGCCTATCGCCAGAACTATGATCCAGTTCCTTAGACTTTTACTCATAAGAATTCCCCTGAGGTTGTTTTAGTGACTTCTTTTGGAAGTTTCCTTTTATTGCGTTTCTAACCCTAAGTTAACAATTAGAAACACTCTTGATTCTAGGCTTTATCCTTTAAGAATTCTCCCTTAGGACCTTTTCTCTAAGTGAAACCACTAACGAAAAGGAAGGTTATTTACTTACCGCTGAACCTCTTTTACAACAATTTTCTTTGAGCATTCTTTCGTCTTTGCTCTCTTGTTTCAAAGGACTAAATCGATAGGAATGCATACCTGGCAATAAACTTTTACAAGTGAAATTGATTCTGAGTTGCACCTTTTCGAAATTTATGTAGAATTTCGACTTCTCCGACAGCGCGAGCGAACGGAGAGACGAATGGAGTGGTAGTTCAGTTGGTTAGAATACCGGCCTGTCACGCCGGGGGTCGCGGGTTCGAGTCCCGTCCACTCCGCCAAAATTCCAAGCCTCAGATTTTCGAATCTGAGGCTTTTTCGTTTTTCCGAGAAATTTGGTTCCAAACTAATTATCTATTAAATTCAATTAGTTATATTAATATCTCAAGGCCTCACAGCCTTTTTCACGCTTTCTCCACGCGCTCTGAGCCATTTCTGAACGACTGTTCAGGACCTTTCAGTTAATATTGGCATCGTCATTCGTGGATTTTTGCTATGAGAGTTCTGGCTGCCTCCCTTCTCTTCGCTGCTACCTTGCTTCAAGGATGCACGCTGTTAGGCATCGCCAGCACAACCGCTTCCATCTCTTCTCCTAAGCATGGCTGGTTCGATGTCAATGCCAAACTTGTAGAAAAATCCGAAATTAGGCGCCCTGCTGTGCCTCTCAATCTCACGCTTCATCTAAGAGTCATTGTCCAAGGCGTCGATACAGGCAAAGAAGGCACACTTGAAGACTCTTTCGAATGGCTCTTTGCCGATGAAACCCGCAAAGAAATGGTCGATCTTCTTGAGAAAAACGGCATCGCCCTCATTACCGATCGAGGCCTAGACGGCGCCGTGTATATCGAAATATCAGACATGATGGAAGATATAGGGATGCGTTACCTTCCGATTATTCCAACCGTCCGCTGGACAGAACGGAAGATCGGCAAAATGCGCATCACTTTTATCAACTCTGAGAACCACAAAGTATCTTCGACTCTGACCGAAGAAAATGTCTTCATCCAGTCAGGGCTCCTTTCTGACTCTCCTCATTCTGAATATAAAAAGAAGCCTTTCGAATTAAGCCGCTGGGACTACACGATTAAAGGCGACGGTATTGGACTGCATGAGCTCAATGAGCAGCTCTTTTATCAGTGCATGAAGAAAATTCAGGACAAAGTCTCATTAGAAGAATTTTTCGGCGTTCCGGAAGGTTCGTCCGATGAACCCAATGCTCCGGATCCGGTCGACGGATGGCACAACAACACAGGCGGTGAGCTCGTCGAATAACTCCAAAAACTTTTGGCCAAGTTGGATATACTCCATCCCGTACGTATTTACTCTTACAAAGGTCATTATGTCTTCTTCTAAGATCGCTGCAGCGGTAGCAGTTTGTACCGCGGCCTGTGCCTGTGCTTACGGCGGACTGGTTTATTACCAGGGCCAAAAATTCCAAGAATACGCATCCGATCTTCACAAATATTTGGGCAGTGAATGGAAGTCCGTTAAAGTGGACATCGTCAACAACGGATTTTTCAGCAAAGAGTTTGTTGTCCTTAATAAAAATGCACAGCCCAAGGATAAAGACACTGTCACGCTTCCCGGTAAAGTAAAGTTCGGCTGGTCGCCTGAAAGCGAGATCACGATCAAAGGAGACGGAAATGAAGTCTTTAAGAAAGTCGTAGAAGTTGCCCAGCCGGTTCTTAAGACGACCTTTAACTATCATTTTATTCCTCAGTTATTGGTTTTCAGCAGCAAAGCAGTTGAAACAACCGTTGACGGCGAAACTTTTAAACTCGGCGCGATTCAGTCCCAAGCCGTCCCGAAATTAGTAAAACAGGCTGACGGAAGCCTGCTCATTGAAAATCTAGATTCTTCCATCAAGACAGACATCTTCTCTTTGGCCTCAGAAGAAAGCAATGTTGCTCTAAGCAATCCGGAATTTAAATTTTCTGTCAAAGGCGGAAATCTCAAAGCCGCCGCTCTGTCTTTTTCGGTGAGCGGAATCGATTACAGAGACAGCAGTACACAGTTCACCCTCGGCAAGACTTTGGTTTCTATCAACCAAAGCCAAAACAAATCTGAAATTACAGAAGGCATCAAAATTACTTTTGATCACCTGAAAGTCGGTGGGTTCTTAAAGGTCGGCATTGACAGCTGGAATACCGGCTTAACAGCGCATTTTCCGCCCGAACCTCTGCTCTTTGACTTCTTGGTGCAAGAGGCTTTCGGAACAGACTTCTGCGCTAACTTCCCGCTCATTTGCTCTCCTGAGCCTGTGAACGAAGCTCAGGCCGAAGAGATCTTAAGAAACAGCATCCTTGCCGGTAAAACCTGGGCCGCGGTTGAACCCTCTGAAATTAAAGTCGGCAAAGAAAGCCTTTCTTTCAGCGGACAGCTTAAAAAGCAGCCCGAAGGCAATACGTTGGGATCTGTGAAATTCAGACTTCAGACATCCGACGGCGGCCTCGGACAATTTGCGCTCCTGGCATTGCCGCGCAACTCTTACTTAAGCGAAGGTAAAGGTGTTTATACAACTGAAATCGTTCCGACACTCACGCCGAACGGCGATTTGACTCTCACGGCGAACGGCGTCCGTCTTTTCTAAGCAATCTCCGGACAAAGAAAATCCCGCTCGTTCTTTAGGAACTGCGGGATTTTCTGTTTTAGTCAGAGACTAAATTACTTGGCCAGTTCAATCGGTTTGCCATCCTTGCGAATGGTAAAGTTATGGCACTGGTTGCACATAAGAACCGGTTTAGACAGGTTGGCCTTATGGCAGTCTTCGCAGTTCACCTGACCCAAGTGAGAATGATGGGGATTGGGAACCAGATCGGCTGTCTGTTTAGCCAGTTTGTCATAGTCACCGTGGCACTGCATGCACTGATACTTAGTGACATAGCCGTCTTTGCTCTTCGGCCACATAGCACCGTGAATTTGTCCCAGTGTCTTGGCCTGAGCAGCAGGAGCAGCAGCGGCAGGTGCCTGATCAGCTGCATAAACGGAAAGACCGACGCTCATTCCGAAAAGAGCGGAAGCTAAAACGAGTAATGTTTTTTTCATTTTTGATCTCCTCTTACTTTGCAGCAGCGGCTCTCTGAGCCATTTCTTTACCGGCAATTCTTCCGAATACGGTGGCTGCGCCTAACTGAGCGCCGCCGGCATAGTTATGGAAGAAGATACCGCCGGAAGAGTTGCCGACTGCATAGAGACCGGGAATGGTCTTGCCGTCCAAGTTCTGAACTTCAGCCTTCGTGTTGATCAGCGGGCCGCCGAATGTAGCGGTCATACCGCCCTGCAGAGGAACTGCATAAAACGGAGCTTTTTCAATCAGATGCGGTTTCTTGTAGGTGTTCGGCGGATTCATCTTGCCTAACGTACCGTTCTTGACCGCTTCGTTGTATTCCTTCACGAGCGCCACAATCTTGGCAGGAGGCAGACCGGCCTGCTTAGCCACTTCTTCGATCGTGTCGGCCTTACCATACGGGCTGTTCAGCATATCGAATTTGGGAATAACTTTATCGAGAACCGGGCAAGTGGAGTCAACGATAACCCAGCCGGTATTGTCCAGTGTCTTCTGAGCGGTTGTTCTGGCTTTAATCACATAGGTGTTGTTTTCATCCATGTATCTGAACTTCTCATGAGATTTGGCCTCAAGTCCCAATTTATTTTCTAAGTTCCTAATTTTCTATATAAAAATTCTTGCATTTTTAATTTTCTTTTGCTATAATTGAGTGTAGCGCTAGACTCAATTATGAGGTCGCTATGTTTAAGGATTTTCTCGTTTCCACCCCTAACGAGAAGGGAAAGATTACAACTCAAACTCGAAAGACTCAGGCCGGCAAGACGGTCTATATCCTTTATGAAATCGGGCGTACTTATAACGCCGCTAAAAAATACAATGTTCCTCACCGAGTAGTCATCGGCAAGGCTGACCCTAACGATCCGGAGAAAATGTATCCCAACGAAAAGTACTTCGAACACTTTCCCCAGACTGTTGATAAAGTCGAACCGACCGAAGAAAACTCTCTTAGGAGCTGCGCTCTGGAAATCGGCAGCTTCATTGTCATCGATAAAATCATCAAGCATTACAAGCTCGATAAAATCGCTTCCGACTGGTTCGGCAAGGATGCCGGCCTCTTTCTGGACTTAGCCGCTTACATGATTGTCACGGAAGATAATGTCGGCCAATACTATCCCGGGTACGCATTCAACCATCCTCTGTTTACCGAAGGAATGCGTTTGGTCAGCGACTATAAGGTCTCGCGCTTTCTCTCCTCGGTAACTAAGGATCAGATCTTTGGCTTTCTCGATGACTGGAACGAGGATAAAGACCACCAAGCTAAGGTATATATCTCCTACGACTCCACCAATAAGAACAGTCAGGCCGGTGATTTGAACATCGTTGAATACGGCAAACCGAAGGATGACAAAGGACTGCCCGTCTTTAACCTCTCCCTGGTCTTCGATCAGAACAATCGTGTTCCTCTTTTTTATGAAGAATATCCCGGTTCTGTAACTGATGTCGCTCAGCTTAAGTATGTCATCGACAAAGTGACAGCCTACGGTTATAAGAGGATGGGTTTTATTCTCGATAGGGGTTACTTCAGCCGTGAAAATATCCGCTATCTTGATGAAAAGAAATGTCCCTTCGTCATGATGGTCAAGGGCTGCAAACAGCTTGTAAGCTCAATCATCAAAGAACATAGACACAGATTTGAATCTAAGCGGGATTGCTTTATCAGCGCTTACCATGTTTACGGAACAAGTGTGAAAGCAGCGATCCCCGGCATGGAGAAGGAACATCAAAGGTATTTCCATCTTTATTACAGTTCCGGGAAAGCGGCCGGCGAGAGGGAAAAGCTTGAGAATCTTCTGGAGAAGATGAAGCAGGAGATCCGGAAAATGGAAGGAAAACAGGTCCGCTTCGGCGGAAGGTACGAACACTACTTCGACTTCCATTACGGCAAAAATAAAGAGCTTCTCTTTGCACGAGAACGCCCGGAGGTAATCGAGCAAGAATTGGATTTGTGCGGTTACTTCAGCATCATTACTTCAGAGGAGATGTCAGCTCAGGACGCCTATCTTCTCTATAAGGGACGGGACAGCACGGAGAAACTCTTTAGAGCGGATAAGTCCTACCTTGGTTCAAAGAGTTTGCGGATTTGTTCGAACGCGGCCTTAGATGCAAAGACGCTCATCGGCTTCACGGCTCTAATTATAAGAAATCGGATTTACTCGCTGCTCAAGCACCAAATGCTCAAGCTAAACATTAGACGCAACTACATGACGGTGCCGGCCGCTATTGTTGAACTTAATAAACTGGAGATGGTAAAACTCGGTCAGGGGGATTATCAGCTGCACCACGCTATTACTAAAACACAAAAAACCATCCTGTCTTCCTTTGGCATCAACTTAGAAGACGTACAGGTGTACGCCAATCAAATTGCAAGGATCCTCAAGACGAATGCTAAGGAAGCAGAACTTGAGGATGAAGATTACGAGGACGGAGAAATCTGCGATGATGCGTACTAAAACTTTGAAATCCAGGATTAAATTAACAGAGGCGGCTCTCATAAAGTTAAAGGAACGATATGAAAGGAAATCCCGGGAGCTGCTGGCTATGAAGAAGGAGCTGCAAACCGCCCAAGCTGCCGAAATCTTGTCGGCTCTCAGAAAAAGCGGTCGAAGCTATGAGGAACTTATGACCTTCCTAAAAGGCTAAGGTTAGAGTCGGGGTTACGGATTTGAGTGTAAGCAACCCCGAGAAGTTCAGAATGTAACGGTTGCCGGAAGTGTTGACCTGGATGCCGTAGCCGGAGTTCAAGACGTCTGCAGGGTTGACGTGGGTTGCGCCGATAATCGGGCCGGCATGGAACTGGTCCATGTTGACGCACTTGGCATAAAGCGGAAGCGTCAGAGAAATGTTTTCACCGGTTGTGGACTTGGAGCCGCGGAGCACCATGCGGGTCGCCCAGCCGCCGATGTATTTGTCAACCATTTCAGGGTTAGCGGAGAAACCGCCGGTTGCAATTGCAACACCGCCCTTGGAGAAATATTCTTCCTGTCCGGCAGGTGTCTGAATCTTGACACCTGTGACACGCATCTTGTCGTCGTGGAGAAGTTCAATACCTTTGTGTTCGAACTTAATTTCAACGCCTTCTTTAGCGGCAGCCGCAAGAAGTTTCTTCACGAGCTGGGCTCCGCCGGTGAGACCTTCGCCGTCAACACGGCATGTACGGCCGAGACGCGGATACGGCATCGGACGAATCTTACCGAACTTCACGCCGATGTCTTTTTCCAGCCAGTCAATGCCGGCAGAAATATTATCGGTATAAGTACGGTTCAAAGCCTTGTCGCCCATCTGCTTGGAAACATCCATCATCATGGCGTAGAAATCGTCAGCGGTATCTTTGATGCCCTGCTCTTTCTGATGACGGGAGCCCCAGCCGCAAACGGAACCTAAGGCAAAAATAGCGTTGCCGTCAGGACGGTCGCGTTTTTCGAATACAACTACTTTCTTTGCACCAGCCTGCTTAGCAGCGATGGCAGTAACCAATCCGGCGGGACCGGCGCCAAGCACGATCACGTCATAAGTATTTTTATCATTCTGGGCGGGTGCCTTTGCTGCGGGTTCTGCTGCATGGGAAGCGCCCATGAAAGAAGCAAAACCGGCTGCCATAGAGCCAACTAAACCGCCTTTCAATACATTACGTCTGTTAAAGACCTTCATTTGGTACTCCAAGTCAAAATACATTCGAGTAAGAGGGGTTGTTATAAGTTTTCTCAGAATCATAGAGATCCAAGAACCTCTTGTTAGAAATTTTAAGGAAGCTCTGTAAAATGCTTGATTCTTCCCAATGGCCTTTAGAGACTTAA
>Freddie_p1__coassemble_753_pt1 | contig 32846 bp, 29 predicted proteins | sample Freddie_p1__metabat2_low_PE_013 | metagenome-assembled genome bin Freddie_p1
CGGCTGCTCTGGAGGCGTTGGCCACACTAATTAACAAATAAATTCATGCGTAGCCTCTGAAGGAGACCTATATCGTGGTTCGTTGCTCAATTTCTGGTGCGTCCGTCCTGCTAGACTAATACATATCGATAATCTCTAAGGCATCGTTAAATCATCAGGATTAATTCTGTGCCTTATCTACATCAGGAGAACAAGATGAAAGGTTTGAAATTAGGCCGTCGTACCCTCATGGTGAGCGCGCTCGCAGGTGCCATTGGCTCGATGTTACCCATGCAATCAGCTTTAGCCTCAGGTGGTTCATCGGGCCCTCATGTAAGTTTCGGTACACAAGGCCACATTGGGGAAATCATTGTAAATCCCTACAATATTGCACCATTAACCGCCATCATCCGCAACGGTGGTTATGAACTCACGGAAGCTACCGTTCGTATTGTTCCCAAACCCAATGGCCAAGAAATTGCCTACAAAGTTAGTCGCTCCGAATTGATGACCCATGCAGGTATTCCTGTCTTTGGTCTTTATCCTGACTATCAAAACACCATTGAGGTCACCTATACTCGTGTTTTCCACGGGACAGTGGAAAAATTCAAAGAATCCTACAAGGTCTACGCCGCACCTGTTTCTCATCCTGTAAACGGTACCGCTGGCATGCACCACAACATGTTCCAGACCAAGGTTAACAAAGTCGATCCAGAGTTCTCTGATCGTTTATACCTTGTCAACAATCTTATGCAACAGTATGGCAAGGCCACACGCTTTATTTGGAACAACCCAACTGGTGGTGCTCTCGAATGGAATTTCTATCCACAAAACGCCATTATCGACACAAAGGGTGAAGTCCGTTGGTACATGAATGTCGAACCTATCTACGACGTTGAAAGCGTGTATCGATCAGGTGTGATGCTGGGCTTCCAACAGGACAAAGACGGTAACTTAACATGGGGTTATGGACAGAGGTATGTGAAGTACGACCTACTCGGTCGAGAAATCTACAATCGTCGTCTCCCGATTGGATACAGCGACTTCTCGCACTCTCTCGACAACGCGCAAAACGGTCATAGCTTCTTACGTGTAGCCTCGGCAGACCACCGCCGTGCCGACAACAAACGCGTGCACACGGTCCGTGACCTCATCCTCGAACTCGACGCTAACGGCAAAGTTGTTGATGAATGGCGTCTTTGGGAGATTTTGGATCCGCATCGTAGCAACGTGATGAAGGTGCTCGACCAAGGTGCGGTGTGCCTTAATATTGATGCGAGCAAAGCTGGCCAAACCATGAGCAGCGCTGACCTAGCCAAGTTGGAAACGAGTGACAAATTTGGCGATATTGTCGGTACTGGCGAAGGCCGTAACTGGGCTCACGTCAATTCCGTAGACTACGACCCCACTGACGATTCCATCATTATCTCCTCTCGCCATCAGAGCGCTATCGTCAAGATCGGCCGAGATAAGAAGATCAAGTGGATTTTCTCCTCCCCAGAAGGCTGGCGTGAAGGGTGGAAAGAAAAACTCCTTACCCCTGTGGATCATCAGGGTAAGCCTATCAAGTGTGAAGGCTCAGTCTGCGAAGGTGATTTTGACTTCACGTGGACACAACATACCGCGTATCGCATTGACGAAAAGTCCGATAAGAATATCGTTTATGTGACAGCTTTCGACAACGGTGACGCTCGTGGCATGGATCAGCCAGCCCTTCCTGAAATGAAGTATTCCCGTGCTGTGATCTATAAGATCGACCAAAAGGCTCGCACGATTGAACAAGTTTGGCAGTACGGTAAAGAACGCGGTTACAGTTGGTACAGCCCTGTGACCTCCCTCACGAAGTACTTTGCTGACAAAGATTCAGTCATGGTCTATTCAGCCACTGCTGGCATGGGTCGTCGTCCGTCTGAACTCAAACCAGGTGAAAAACCCTCTCAAGCTTCTCCGTTTATCGACGAATTTAAGTGGGGAGCTAAAGAACCTTCCGTGGAAATCCAAATCATCGATTCCATGGGGTATCAGGCCATGCCGATTGACCTGAATAAGGCGTTTGGCCAGTAGTCATCTATCTAGCGTTGTGAGTCCCTTCCTCCTTTGAGGAGGGATCTCACACGCAACAGATCTTTTCATATTTATCAAGGAAAACACCATGACTCTGAAACACGTCCTTTTCGCTGGACTCGCCTTTATGATTGGTAACGCAATGGCCGCCACCGAAGGCAGTGACTATGTTGTTTTAGAAAAACCGCTTCCCCAGGCAGAGAACACCTTGACCAAGGTCTTTAGCTACGACTGTCCTTTCTGCTTTAAATACGACGTAGGCGTTGATCCCAAGGTCATTCCGCAAGTAGAAAAAGACTTGCATCTCACCTTTAATCCTATGCACCTTGAGACCAAGGCGAAATACGGGAGATTAGCCACAGAATTTTTAGCGATGTGCCTTCTTAAAGACAAAGCGACTAACGTCTCGATCGAATCGCCCGATTCTCTTTTTGTCAAAGCAAAAAATGCACTCTATCAGGCCTATCACAAAAAAGGCGAACGCTGGACGGATGGTGAAGGTGCGTTCTTAGCCACGCTCACATCAGCGACGGGAATCTCATTGGAGACCTTCCGTGATGCTCAAAAAGATCCCAAAGTTTTAGAGCTTTGCGACATTTGGAAGCAAAGCTACGATGTAGCCAAAATCCAGGGTATCCCTGCCTATGTGGTTAACGGGAAATACCTGATCATGACCAAGAGCATTCGTAGCCTAGATCAAATGGTTGGACTCATTAAAGAACTCCAAGCCAAATAAGGCTTCATGTTTGCCTATCATCTCACCAAGATCTGCTTCTCTGAAGGTCTTGGTGAGAATGTCTTATAAAGGCTACCTCTATTATGCAAAACCTTTCGTTTTTTAAGCATCCTACCGAGTACCTGAGTGCGTGGCAGTCTACCCGTTACCCTTGGTGCATTATCGCTGTGGCCATGGTGTTAATGGTGCTTATTGCTCACTATGTCTTTCAAAACTGGATGCACATGCAGCCATGCGAACAATGCGTCTATATTCGCTTTGGCAATTTAGTTATGGCACTCGGGTGTCTCTTAGCCATCATTAATCCGAAATCTCTTCTTCTGAAACTGATTGCGTATGCCGTTACCCTTTATGGGCTTGTTTACACAGTGATCTGTTCAGTGACGCTCATCCGCATTCACCATGCGGTGCACTCCGACGATCCAACAGCCATGTTTGGCTTACAGGGGTGCTCAACACAACCCCACTACCCATTAGGTTTGCCTCTCCAAGATTTGGCGCCAGATTGGTTTTTACCGACGGGGGACTGCGGATACGATGCTCCAGTTGTTGCTGCTGGAACTCAGTTAGGTCATTTGCAAGCTTGGTTTATCGAGTTCTACCAGTCCTATGACGGTTGGTATTTGATTCCGCAGTGGCATTTCTTATCAATGGCCGAATGCTGTTTACTTGCCTGTGCTGTTGTAGCGCTATTTCTGCTAGCGATGATAACGGGCACAATGGTTGAGTTCAAAGCTAAACGAGCCTAATAACCCTCTTACCTTATCGTGGAGCAAACAAACTCCCGATAAGGTATTTTTTCTACCTACCCCCTATTCTTCGACAAATCTCCAAAATGTGTTGGTTGCTACAAAAGTTTAATCATGATTAAACTTCCTGTTTTCGCCTTATTCCATCCTACTGTAGGTAATAACGATGAGCGTCGAGACGATTTAACTCAAACTTTTTCCTTGGCTACTTCCAAAAATCTCCTTCTCAATGAGCTTATCTTTCAGCTCATCAATCGCTTTTAACGCCTCCTCATAAGCCTGTCCAACAGCGACAAATCTTGCCTGGATTTCTTCAACATCCTCAGCGCAAGCCTTGATCGTCTCGTTATTGCCTTTTTCGCAACTCTGACGGATTTCCTCAAAGTCGATGACCTCTGAAACCCCATCGATTTTGGCCTTTCCTTTAGCGTACTTTTCTTTCATTACATTTAGGAGTTCGAACAATTCTTTGTTCTTTCCTGTCTCATTAAATCTCATTATTTTGCCTACTGTACGTTTTTATGTTCTACTTTCAGAAAGTTTAATCATGATTAAACTTTTCGGGTTCACCAAAATCTCTTCGTTAAACCACCTAACTTATCGGATGCTCACTCAGCATATCAAGCTCTTCTCTTAATTTGATGCAGCGTTCCTCACCGTGTTCAGTGAGCTGTTTGCACCTGTGAGTATCGGAGTTCGCACCATTGCGAAGACCGTTCGCATACTTGAGAGAAATCATTAAAACCACCGGAGTTCGTTTTAAGAATCTTTCGGAAGTGGCGGAGTTCATTAAAGACCGGGAGTCCGAAGGCGCTCTTTTCAGCTCTTGGGCATTTAGCCGATCCAAAGCCTTAAAGAAACCAAGTTTGGATTCGGAAAAATAAAAACAGAAATAAAGAAATGGAGCTTGCGGATAAGCATTAGAATTGACGCTGGAACGTTTTATTTAGTGCAGTTTAATACTCTCCCTGCTGCCGGCCGCCTGTCCTTCGCTACATGGTCAGGCGGCTTTTACTTTGCACGGAAAGTATGAGCCGAAAATGGCGCAATTAGTAACAAATAAGTAGGACATGAAATCACCCATCTATGCTAGGATCGGGCCCTAGCTAATCATGGGTGAAAAATAACAGCAAACCCGTCGTGTAGAGACCACACGGCGGGTTTGTCTTTCTGTGAAAGAGGCGTCCGTCCGGGAACCCTCGGCCCAAGTGTTTCCTGAAAGAAACCTCTTGCAAAAAAACCGATCAACCGACCAACGGACGCCTCATTGAAAGGTGTGGCCGGGCGCGCTCATCTTTCCCGACCGTACCGATTCGGCTTCGGTACCTTCATTGAGACCGGACGTTGAAGAACTACAAACCGAACAACAACCGACGACGTCGCATGAAGACAATTATAATTTTAACGTGTCTGCCCGGTTACTCGGGCAGGCTCATTTACGCTAGCAAAACAGCAGTAAGGTTCATCCCCGCTTACACGGGGAACTAGGACGATCCTAATTACGCCGCTCGGATGAAAGACGGTTCATCCCCGCTTACACGGGGAACTACAAAAATTACGCCAGATCAGTTGTTACGACTGCGGTTCATCCCCGCTTACACGGGGAACTAAGATTACGCATAAGCTGACAGGTCAAAAAATCCGGTTCATCCCCGCTTACACGGGGAACTATCGACCCTCAAACAAGAAAAACAGCGAACGAACGGTTCATCCCCGCTTACACGGGGAACTAGGACGCGAATCATTCAAGGAAAAATCATTGTGAGGTTCATCCCCGCTTACACGGGGAACTAGGCGAGTACGCTTCGCGCCTGCACATTTGCGACGGTTCATCCCCGCTTACACGGGGAACTAGTGTTCACTGAGAAACCTAGACCCATCAAAATGCGGTTCATCCCCGCTTACACGGGGAACTAACTCAAACATGGGATTAAGCTTGCGTTCCCCGATTTATTCCGACCCGGAAAACACGCACAAATCCTTATGCAATTCGGATCATACCGAGTTAACAAGCGGTAAGTTTTCCTATTGCCGTTTTTGCTAGAATAATCGGGTGAGTCTGCAAGTGTCCCGCCAAAACATTTGCTCGGTTCAACATAATGACTTCAAATCCCAATTTGGCGGAAGACGATTCGCCCTCGTCTTTTCCTTTATCAACCAACAAATCTCCCTCAATAAAAGAGGTTCCCGAGAAATCTTGGTTTTTTGGAAATCAGCACTTCAACAGTAATGAACCCTGTGAATTTATTGTTGTTGAAAAAACTTCTGTCCCTACTGATAGAAGAGAGCCTATAAATGTAATGGCCTCTCAGCTTGAAAAAGGCTGTATCAATAAGGAGACTGGTTTTCTTCTCCAAGCATCAAGAAGCGACGCGAAAAAAAGTTTATTTCACAAAGCTCTTAATTCGCCGGTTGTTTTAGCGGTAATGGATAAGGCAAAAGAAATCGCTATCAAAAGCAAACACATAGAAAGCCACGCTGATATTCAACACGGAAATACACACTTACAGGCAATTCACATATTTGCAGTACCGATACTTTTAAACCAAATCTACTATCGGCTGGAACTCACGGTAAGGGATTACTGGGAAAGTAAAAATTCCCGCAAAATGATCCACTCTATTGATGGTATTCAATTAGAAAAAATAAAAACGTTCGTCTGGGAAAACCCGGCCCAAGAGGTTACTAGAGCTAAAAGCTCAGCACGTTGTCAAACCGGTCAACCAACCAACGAACGTAGGGATATTTTACCAAATTTATCCTCTTCAATTCTTTTTAAAGATCTAATTTCGGGATATGTAAGGGCTGACGGGAAAGGATATTTCGACGAGATTAATCCTGATGAATTTCGTCTCGACGGAGCATACAAAAGTGAGGTTAGAGACTCTGTTTTAGTGCGTTATTTTTATGAAGAATTTAAAAAGACCTTCTCTTCTCAATTGAGAAAAGCAGGATTTTTATTAAACCAGGCTAATTCAGAGGTCTTGATAAAAAAGATTTACGAGAATTATCAACAAATAACACAGTCCGGCGAACAACTCACAAATAACAAAGGCAGTTTTGAGCGTCTTTTAAGACTGAAATGTAAATGTTTTTCTCCTTTAACTTTTTGTAATTTTTCTAACACTCGCACTAATAATGAAATGGAGAAATCCTTATGAGTTCTCCCGTTGAAAAAGACCTGACGGTGCGCGTCCAGCTTCAAAAAGGATTGCAAAAGTACCTTGACCGCACCGATATTACGGAAATTGCTGTCAATCGCCCCGGCTTCGTCTGGGTTGAAGAGGCTTCAGGATGGCGTCGTTATGAAGACAAAAATTTCACATACGATTACCTTGCCAAGCTCGGAAACGTCTGCGCTGTTTACGGAGGAGAAAATAAAACGCTCGATTCCGCCCATCCGGTGCTTTCCGTAGAATTGCCGGACGGCGAACGAGCCCAGTTCGTGATGCCTCCGGCGTGTAAGAACGGAACCATCAGCCTTACCGTCAGAAAAATCTCTAAGGACGTTATCGGACTGGATTCTTACATTAAGAACGGATATTTCTCCCACATCCGCCCAAAAGACTCCCTCGACCCGATCAATGAGGAATTATCTGCTCTTTACAAAGGAACCTTTGACACCGATAAAGCACCGGACACTCTTAACCTTCTCCGGGCAGAATTTTTAAAGCGCTGCGTGGAAACCGGCAAGACAATAGTTATTGCCGGAGAAACCGGTTCCGGCAAAACCACTTTTATGAAAGCTCTGATGCAGCATATTCCGACGGATCAGAGAATCATTACGATTGAAGACGTGCCGGAGCTTCTCTATGGGCTTCCAAAGCACGAAAACCAAGTCAACCTCTTCTACCCTTCGGAAGCAACTGATAAATCAACGGTAACCGCTGCAAGCCTCATGCGTTCGTGTCTCAGAATGAAGCCCGACCGTATTCTGCTTGCCGAGCTGCGCGGGGGAGAGACTTTCGATTTTCTGAATGTGTGCCTTTCCGGGCATTCAGGCTCCATTACCAGCTGCCATGCCGGAAGCTGCGGACAGGTTTTTGACTATTTGGCGCTCAAAGTTCTTCAGTCTTCAACAGGACGCGAGCTGCCTTATGCGGTCATTCAACAGCTTTTGCATCAGGTCATCGACGTGATTGTTCACGTCCACCGAAACAGAATTTACGGACGTCATATCACCGAGCTTTTCTTCAACCCTCACGCTGAGGAGACAAAGAATGAAAGCCTCTAAGACGCTCCTGAAAGTCCTGTTTGTTGTATTTGCCGCCCTGTTTTACACACTGGTGATTCTTTTTATCAGCAGTTTCGTATTTATGCGGATTTTCAATCTGCCGCTGGATGCGTGCCGACCGTGGACGATCATTCAATACTTTATGATGTACCGTCATGCTCCCGATAAAGCGGTACGCCTTGCGGTTCACGCGTGTCTTTTTCTGCCGTGGATAGCGCTCATCGGAGTCGGCATTGAGATTGTGATTAATCGAGACAAACGTGCGCTGCACGGAGCGGCAAGATTTGCCAATCTCGGCGAAGTAAGAAAATCCGGCCTGATTGATCCTCCGGGAGGTCTTGATAAGACCATTCTGGTCGGAAAGTACAAAAACAACTATCTGACCTATGCCGGTTACCAGTTTGTTCTGCTGGCTGCGCCTACCCGAAGCGGCAAGGGCGTCGGTATCGTTGTTCCGAATTGCCTCAACTATTCCGATTCTCTGGTCGTTCTCGATATTAAAGGTGAAAACTTTGACATCACCTCAGGCTTCAGAAAAGCGTGCGGACAGGAAGTCTATTTGTTTTCGCCTTATGCCGACGACGAAAAAACACATCGCTACAACCCGCTGGATTACATCAGCAGCAGTCCTGCCGAACGGCTGGGCGACATTGATGCCATCGGTCAGGCGCTTTATTCAGGAGAAAACAACAACGACAAGTTTTGGAGTGAAAATGCCAAAGATTTCTTTCGCGGTGTTACTCTGTTCGTTCTGGAAACACCGGGGCTGCCCCACACGCTGGGAGAAATTCTCAGACAGGCTTCCGGCAAAGGAAAACCGGTAAAAGAACATCTTTTAGGAAAATTAAAAGAAGCTCAGGAGGCCGGGCATCTCTATTCAAACAACTGCGTTGATGCGCTCAACCGAGTCTTGAGTAACTCGGACAATACGCTTGCAGGTATTATCGCGACATTCAATACCGCGCTTTTGTCCTTCCAGAATCCGAAGGTGGATTTGGCAACGAGCGCCTCCGACTTCGATTTAAGAGAAGTCCGGCGTAAGAGGATGAGCATTTATTTCAAGATCGAGCCTACGAAACTTAAAGACGCCCGGGTGCTCATCAATCTTTTCTTCGATCAGCTCTTAAACCTGAATACCCGGAAACTGCCGTCTCAGGACAAAACGCTCAAGTATCAATGTCTTGTTCTTTTGGACGAGATGACGTCCATCGGTACGGTCAACATGATTAAACAGGCTGTGTCTTATATGGCCGGTTACAACATGAGACTTCTCACCATCATTCAGAACAAGTCGCAGCTGGAAGACGTGTACGGCAAAGCCGGAGCCGTGACGCTTCTGTCGAACCACGCTTTGATGATTATGTACGCCCCGAGTCCGGCCACCCAATCGGATGCGAATGAATACTCGGAAATGCTGGGATATGAGACCGTCAAATCGAAGTCCAAGTCCCACAGCAAGGGCGGCAATTCCACCAGTGAATCCGATCAAAAGCGTGCCCTGATGCTCCCGCAGGAAATCCGGGAACTCGGAAAAGACAATGAAATCGTAACGTTCGAAAATACCAAACCTATTTTCTGTCAGAAGATTAAGTATTACCTTGATCCAGCTTTTAGGGAAAGAGCGAATTGGGCGGTTCCCGAGATTCCCCAGCAGAACGTTGAACTTTTCGTTGCACAGATGGAGCAGCGGATAAAAACCGCCTCAGCATCAGACTTAAATGAAACGAATGCAGCAAGCCGCATTGTCACCGGTAATACCGAACTGCCGGACGATATGAAATCGGTTCCTGACAACCAATGGTCCGAAGATCAGGTTAATTGCTACATTGAAAATCTGATCTCCAATGAGATTGTCAAAAAGTCGATTTCTAATTTTGATGCTCTGGAAGGAATCAGCGCTGCTTCTGCCTCGTCTCAAACCGACGTTCTGCGTCAAATGAATGATGCCGCAGCAGCATCCGGCACCGGAAACACCCGGCAGATTTTGTCCGACTTGGCTAAAGAAGAAGCAGACGTCAGCCCAACCTCGGAAAGCAGCACGGAAGACGAAACTTCTGAGGATTCAGAAACCGCAGATCCGGCGCTTCTGGCATCTCTTGAAGAATTTTCCGATGACTCCGATCCCGAAAACAAGGTTGAATCCATTGCCATTCACGCGGACATAGAAGAAACGAATTTGAGTGAAATAACGGAGCCCGATACAGAGCCGGAAGAAACTCAGACGACAGCACAAAACGTTACGGACATTACTGCCAACATCACTGCCGATGTCACTGCCGACTGGGACGAAAAACGCTGTGCGGATTTTGCAGCATCTTTGATTTCACAAATCAAATTGCAGCTGAAGGAACAAAAAATTCCCGAAACGACAGCGCAGGAATCTACTGAGGCAGAACAAAAAGACAAGACCTCCGGCAGTGAGAATCAGACGTCCGTGGACGAGGATGACAAACAAAAAGAATATTTCAGACACGTTCAAAGAATCAGGAACGCTTATCGGAAAGTCGCGAAGAATCCGCTTGCTTCGCGAAGAAAAATTTCCTAACGAAAGCGGGCAGCAACTCTTAAAGGAGAAAAAATGACTGAATACAAAGCCTTCAGCAATACCGTCGTTGTTTTCAAAGAACCGACAATTTCGCAAATCGTCCCCAAATCCGGCCCCAATGCCGGAAAAGAAACGTCCGTACTGGAATTCAAAGCCTATAAGCCTCACTTCGTGAAGCAGCAAGGCGGCTCCTTCCAGCAGGACAAAGATGGAACCGAGTTCTTCAGCGTCCGTTACTACGGCAAAGAAAGCTCGGCAAAAAGAATGGCTGCGGGTATCAAAGAAGGAATGATGCTTGAAGTTCGCGGGGATGTCTCAACTCGTGAATTTACCGGGAAGAACGGTAAACAGATGCAGGAAAACGTCTTAACCGCGAAAGGAATTGCGGTATCGCTCAATCAGCCCGGTTTGAAGATTGATTACTCGCGTCCTAAAGCTAAAGAGCAGGAAGCCGAGCGTTAAAACGCTCCGAATATGACAGACCGTCCGCGCTCGCGGACGGTTCCGAGGAATAATCATGAAAACAACCAACCGAGAAACCCTAAAACTAACCGTAAATATTCTCATCAGGAAATTTTGCGAAGACAAAGCTGCTAAAAATTTTTCCATGAGTAAACAGGAAGCCGAGGACTACGGCGCTTGCGAAGAGACTTCTTTACGCGAAGAGGATAAGGACAAACTCTTTGAAGATTTTGCATTGGATTGTTTTACCCGCCCGAGCTTTTCCAATAACGGAGAGCGGCTATGAACGAAAAATACAATGCATACGTTCGATCCGTTGCCGATTACTTCATTGAAGAGATGAAAAAAAGCACGGCTCCGTGGCAGCAGGACTGGGATAACGCAGCCAATGTCGTGCCGGTAAGTGCCGTCACGGAGGCCCCTTACCGGGGCACCAATGCCCTTTTGCTGATGGCTGTCAGAATGAGCCAAGGGTACGGAGACAATCGTTGGCTCACGTTTCGTCAGGTACAGGAGCTCGGCGGGAAAGTAAAAAAGGGAGAACACGGCACCAAGTGCATCTTCTGGAAGCACTTTGTGGAAAAAGACGAAAAGGATGAGGACAAAACCGTAGAACGTCTCATTCCTTGTCCCTTTGTCGTTTTTAATTCCGAACAATGTGAAAATCTGAACCTCAAGAAATTTGAGACGCCTGAGCACGAATGGACTCCGTTGGAGGCCGCCGAACGTATTCTCGACAAGTCGGGCGCCAAGATCGAAGAGATAGAACAAAACCAGTCCTACTATGTTCCGGCTTTGGACAAGATCGCTCTTCCTCTCAGGACTCAATTTAAAGATGCTGAAGGTTTTTATGCAACGGCTCTTCACGAACTCGGCCACTGGACCGGACACAGCTCCCGTCTCAACAGACCGATACTGAATAAATTCGGCACACCGGATTATGCAAGAGAAGAACTTCGGGCTGAAATATCTTCAATGATGGTATGCAGCGGTTTGGGCATTAGACATAAGTCCCAAAACAGCGCCTCATACGTGAACAACTGGATCGAGGTTCTCAAAAAAGATCCTAAAGAATTATTCCGGGCGTGTGCTGACGCCGAAAAAATAAAGGATTATTTATTCGGCATTGATAAATCTTTAGGACTGACGGCAGAGCCTCCGGTAAAGAAAGATAAAAGTCCGGACAACAAAGAAGCTAAGGCCGCCCTTCAGACAGCAGCTCTACAAACTTACAAGGATTTGCCCAATTATCAACAGAAATATATTCAGAGTTCGATGCTGAATTATCTGACGCAGCCGCTATCCAATCCGTACCAATTCCAAAAACCGTCACAAAAAATCAGAGCCATTGATATTGAAAGGTAGTCATTATGCAATTATGGATTGCTGAAAAACCCTCTGTTGCCAAAGCTATTTGCGCAGAGTTGGGAATTGTAAAAAAGGGAGCCGGTTTTAACGAATGCAAAGGCGGCAATACTGTCACTTGGTGCTTCGGTCACCTGTTGGAACAGGCGGGCCCCGATGCCTATACGCCTGAAGATGTTCCCGTTACCAAGAAAGGCGGAAAAATATGGCGTATGCAGGATTTGCCGATTTTCCCTTCAGTTTGGAAACTCAACGTAAAACCGGACAAAGGCGTCAAGGCACAGCTCAGAACCATAAAATCACTTCTGGGCAAAGCTGACAGCATTGTCAATTGCGGCGACCCTGACCGAGAGGGACAGCTTCTTGTTGACGAGATTTTAGAGTTTTACAAGTGCCGAAAACCCGTCAGTCGTTTTTGGGTTTCCGCACAAGATCCGGCGTCCATTAAAAAAGGCTTGAAATCTCTTAAGCCGAATAGCCAATTTCAGGGAATGAAGCTTGCAGCGCTCGGCCGATCCAGAGCCGATTGGCTGCTGGGAATGAATCTGACCCGGGCTTTAACGCTTACTCACGGAGCTAAGGAAAGGAAACTCATTGCCGTGGGGCGCGTCCAAACTCCTACGCTTGCCTTAGTTGCCGAAAGAGACAGAACGATAAAGAACTTTAAGGCTGTCCCCTATTTTGTTTTAAAAGCTGACGTTTCCGCAGCACGCGGCAGTTTTACGGCGCTCTGGAAACCATCCGACCGACAGGAAGGCTTGGACTCTGAAGGCCGTCTGGTAAATCCGGCAGTCGCAAAGAGTCTGTCGGATAAGCTTAAACCGGCAAAAACGGCAGTTGTCCGAAAGACGGAAACCCTGCCAAAAAAGATGGCACAGCCCCAGGCCTTTTCGCTCGCGGACATTCAGCTTGAAGCAAGCAACAAATACGGTTTCTCAGCTCAGGAAACACTGGATACCTGTCAAAGTTTGTATGAAATCCATAAAGCCGCAAGCTATCCCAGAAGCGACTGCCAATACTTGCCGGAATCCCAGTTTAATGACGCGCCGAAAGTACTTGCAGCAATTGCGAAAACTTGCCCAAATCTGAAGGAGTTGGTCTTAAAAGCCGATCCGACCATTAAGTCTCAAACTTGGAATGATAAGAAGATCACTGCTCACCACGGAATCATTCCTACGCAGCTGCCGGTTGACTGGGCTGCTTTAAGCGATAAGGAACAAAAGATTTATGAACTGATCGGACGCCGATATTTGGCTCAATTTTTTCCGGTTCATCAATTTAATTCATGCTCCATCGACTTGGAACTAGGAGGTGAGACGTTTATCGGCAAAGGAAAAACCGTTACCGCCCTTGGCTGGAAAGTTGTTTACCAAAATCAAACCGACCCGGAAACCGATAAAACCGAATCCGATCAGATTCTTCCTTCCGTAAAGAGCGGCGATATTTTGAAAGTCTTAAAGACTGAAATGAAGAACGAACTTACCAAGCCGCCAGCCTATTTCACCGAGGGTACGCTGATTGCAGCTATGGAGAAAATTCATACTGTAGTGGACAACCCGGAATATAAAAAATATCTGAAGGAAGGCGACGGGATCGGCACACCGGCAACCAGAGCCGCGATTATCAGCGAACTGAAAAGAAAAGGTTATTTGGAGGCGAAAGGCAAAAAAATCTGCGCCTCTTCAGACGGGATTGAATTGCTGAAGCTCGTGCCCGAGCTCGTCCGCAACCCGATTCTTACGGCTGTATTTGAAAGAAAACTAAGGGATGTGGAATCCGGCAAAAGCACTTTGAGTTCCTTTATTGAAAGCCAGCAAAAATTCATTTTGCAGGAAATCAATAAGGCAAAGGCAATTAATAATGGCATCCAATAAGAATCCTTTTCTTGACGATCTTTTTCCTGATCCGATGCGTGCCAGAAAAGCACGCATTTTCAAAGGATATGAGAAGGTTTCAAATACTGCCGCTTTCAGATTTTCTGCTCTCAGCTCAAAAGTTAAAGCCGAAGGTGTTGTCGATAAGCGCGCCGAGGTTATGTTTCGGTTCGGACAGGCAAACATAAAAAGTTATCTTCATACGATCAAAGCAGCCGACTACATTGCGCGAAACGGAGATATTGAACTGATCGACCAGACCGGAAACAGTTTGCAGGGCAAAGCGGAATATCGAAAAGTTCTCTATGAGTGGAAGCTGCTTTCAGAAATGGGCGACGGAACGTCCAAAAGGGGCCACGCCAGAAGAGTCATACTTTCAATGCCTGCCGGAACTGACGAAGAAAAATTCAAGAAGGCTTGCAGTCAATGGGCTAAGGATATGCTTGACGGATACGATTATCTGCTGGCTTTTCATTTGCCCGGGAATGATAAAAAAACTAATCAGCCCCACTGTCACGTTCTTCTTCGCACAAAAAACCGAGAGGGCAAAAGAATTCATCTGGCAAACGACGAGCTGGCAGCAATGCGTGAGCATTTTGCCGCTTGTCTCCTTAAAAACGGCATCGAGGCCAATGCGACCCGGAGGTGGTCAAGAGGAAAGACGCAGCAGGGAATTTCTCAAGCGGAACACCATGTTTTAAATAATCGCCGAATGTCTGAACAAGATCGAGCTCGAGTCTATGCAATCGCCAAAAAGAGAGAACTTTTGAAACGGCAGCAAGCTCAGGTTGAAAAAGTTCATTCTGCCTTTAGGGAAGGAAAAACAATACCGGACTCCCCCTCCATTCAAAAAACTAAAAAAACGCGAAAGACAGTTGCTTATTTAGCTGAACAAGCGTCGAGGAAACTTCTTGATTCTCCCTATGCCGAGGAGAAGCACCTCGGCAGAAAAATGCAGAATTATTACTCAAAGCTCGAACCCGTTGAGAGCGCCGATCAAAAAACACTGCGTCAGCTAAATGAGGCAAAACAGCAGCAAATCAAGCGGATGCAAGCCATGCGTAAACGGCTGAAGAAAGGTTCTCAAAATCCTGAAAGGTAGGCGTCAGCCGAAAACTTCCAGATTCTTGCAAACTTTTTCTCGGCTGGTTTCCGAACGAAAGTCATAGCGGGCGGTAGTCGCTACCGAAGTATGCCCCATCGCTCTTTGCAAAATAAAAAGATCACAGCCCTGTTCCAGCATTCGAGTTGCAAACGTTCGGCGCAGGTCATGAGGGCGAACCTTACCGATAAGTGCTAATTCAGCTCTCTTTTGAAGAATCCTATAGATGGATGAGGGCTGCATTTTTCTAAAAATGAACTTATTGTTATCTGCACCCGGGCAGATTCGGGGAAAGAAAATACCGTCTTCCAATCCTCGAACCATTAGCCATTCGTCGATAATCCGGTTCAATTTTTTCGGCAAAAAGACGCGACGTTCTTTATTTCCCTTTCCTATAAAGCAAAAGGATCTGCCTATGCAATCCCAATTTTTCATTTCCAACTGGACGCATTCAGCCCTTCTCAAGCCGCAGCCGAGCATTAACGCAAATAAAGTCATATCCCGTTTCCCTTGGTTTGTGCCGTCGTCACAAGCCTTAAGGAGCCCTGCGGCTTCCTTGATAGTCAGGCTTCGGCCTTTAGGAAGACGTTCATATTTAACGCCTTTTAATGCTTGGATTTTCAGGTAAGACGACTGAGGCAGCTGATCGAGGGTCCATGCCTCCTTTGCTACGGTTTTGAATGCTGTCAGATAGAGATTCTGGGTCGATCCGCAGCAGCCCTGAGCCGACAATTTCTTTTGGATTTCGGTCCAATGAGTGCGCTTCAATTTAGACCAGTCCGAAGACTCAATATCTTTTGCGCCTAAGATATTGGCAATGTGCTTCAAGCAATTGGAAATCGTGATTACCGAGCGTGCGGAGCCCAATCTTGAAAGGTAAGCAAGGGCCGGGTTCTTTTTCACGGATGATATTGTGGTATCGGCTGCAATCATTTTCTTCAAAAACTCCAATCTTAGATAACTGAAGCAATAAAAAACTTAGTTTTGAATGCCTTTGTAGAGGCTCAGGTTCTCTTTAGGGATTTTTTTAATAAAAAACTCTTGTTTATTTAATTAGCTTGCGAACTTGTTGGGTAATTTTTGAGTGTATTCAGGCCCGGTTTTGCGATTACTCAATAGAAGGTTATACTTTTGAAAAAGTCATACCATTTCAAAGTAAAATGAACATCGAATATTTAAGACCTACTCCTTCGTTACCGCCCTCTGCTCTCTTGGCAGCCGAGAATCCTGAGAGCTGTTTTTGCACTTTATTCAATTCATATGTCCAAGCCGGGTTCCCCTCCCCGGCTGAAAGCTATGTTGACCGGGCTTTGGATTTGAATCAATTTTTAATTGCCAATCCGCCATCGACCTTTTTTGTAAGGGTTACAGGAGATTCAATGAATAGAGCCGGACTGGATGAAGGAGATCTTTTGATTGTTGACCGTTCGTTGACACCGAAAAACAATGACATTGTGATTATGCGGGTTGATTCGGAATTTACCGTCAAAAGATTTAATAAACAAGGTGAAAAGATTTTTCTGACGCCGGACAGCTCCAATCCGGTTTTCAAACCTCTTTATCCGTCTGAGGGACAGGAATGGGAAGTCATCGGGGTAGTGACTTACTCGATTAAAAAACTTTAGAATAGTCGCCGACGAACTCCGACCGATTTTAGTGTCTTCTAAGCCGAGAACAGGAGGCTCTGCCACGGCAGAGCTTCCTTCTCATTCAATCAATGCTGCACGAGAGATAAACAGTACTTACCCCACTCCTCCATAATCTTTCTGCGTTCCTGCTCCATTTTGCTTCTGTCGTAGGCACCTTTGTAAGGATCGTTCCGTTCGTGAAGCAAATTAAGATCAACTGCGTCCTGATCGAACGTTTTGTTATTACCAAGGACATCATCTTTTGCCCAAGTTTGAAAGCAACTTCTAGCCGTTCCATGCTGCGTTGCAATGCATTCTTTTCCCATCCTCTTGGTTTTTTCCTTATCAATCCAGCCGATTCCATCCACGATCTTTTTTCGTGCATGAGCTTTTCGGATTACTTGGTTCATAGCCATGTCGGTATAGGTTCCCCCATGAGGACTGCAAAACACGTAAGGACTTTCCGGGAAACGTATTACTTCTTTTAGCAATGAAACTGCTGCGTCATTTAAATATATGTGCCGGGAACGTTTTTCATCTTTGACTTTATCGTCCTCCGGCGGGATATGCCAAATCTTGTTTTCAATATCTATGTCTTCCCATTTGGCATTTCTGACAGCTTTTGATCTTGCTGCAAGAAGTATTGAGAAGAGAAGCATTTCGGAGGTTCGGCTTCTCAATGCTTTAATGTCTTTAACAAAGGCAGGAATTTCATGAAAATCAAGACTTGAATGATTATCCTGAGTCTTTCTGTTTTTAGAATAAGGTTCCATCAGAACACCCAAAGCCCCGTTAAGATCTGCCGGATTTTCTCGATTTTCTCTGAGACGAAGAGCTATTGTCCAACGTAAGATGGCGCGCACATCCGCCAAAACTTTTGATGATGTTGACGGACTCCTTCCCCAGATAGGAAGCAACAGATCTCTAATATGCTCCGGCTGGATATTTTCAATTTCGATTTGACCGATTACCGGAAAAGCGTGATTAACCAAACGACTCAGCGTATCTGACTCGCCCTTGGCGTTATTTTTCCAGAAATTATTAGTTGCCCTCTCTTTGACCCATTCCAGAGCACATTCTTTGAATATCTTTGGCTTCGCTCTTGCAGAATTATCCTGCTCGTTGTAGTTTTTTTTCTCTTTAGGATTGATGCCTTTTGCGACCAGCTCAGCCAACTCAAAAGTTCTTTTTTCAGCGTCAGACAAGGAGACAGATTTCATATTGCCGATCTTTAGCAATACGCGTTTTCCTTGCCAAGTGTAGCGATAATAAAATTCTTTTCCGTATTTGGTAACGCGCAACTGAAGGCCGCGACAACCGGCAACCGAATAATAGCCTTCTGCCGAGAGATTTTTAATTTCTAAAACTGTCGAGACCTGCATCCCAAACTCCAAACTTCAAATGGTCACTAAGAAAAAAACTAGTGACCTTTTTAGTGACCTTTCGGTCGTAGATGTATGTAGACAACTATAGACAACAGATAAATGAAATTGGCCTTAATTGTCCGCTAACAGATGGAATTTTAAAGGATTTTTAGATTTCTATAGACATCTATAGACAAAGAAATGGCGGAGAAGGAGGGATTCGAACCCTCGAGACCGGTTTTTGCCAGTCTGCACCCTTAGCAGGGGTGTGCCTTCAGCCACTCGGCCACTTCTCCGCACATCGATCATCGCGATCAGGAAAGCGTATTCTATAGATAAAGTTTCGTTTTGGCAAACGAGTCTGGAAACGGGTCTGGAAAATTACAAATGCTCACATTCTCCGCGCTATCGGACTAACTTCCATTGTCCGGGATGCAGTGGAAACGAATGACCGCACTTGCCCGCTGAGCTTCGTAATCAAAGATCCGGTTTTTATCCGTAATGTAGTAAACCTGCGGGACTAAATTCTGCCCCACCCCTTTGCAGTACAAGCGAGCCTGATCCTCCAGTCCTTTCACTACTACTTCGCCTTTCATTGTGAAGTCAAAGTACCCGGAAATCTCATAATCATTCGGTCCGATTTGACGCTCTGTCCAGCTGCATCCTGCAAGGGTGATTGTCAAAGCGGAAAGCCCCATAAAAATGATCTTTTTCGTCATATTCTCTTACCTTTTAGTGATGTTTTCCCACTGTATAGGATTTGATTTTGCGTTTCATGCAACTCTGTTCGAATTGGTTAACAAAGCAAATGGTTGTCGCTATAATCGCCGGAAACCTTATTTCTTTATGCTTTTAAATGGAGAATATAAATATGTCCAAATCCTTAGCCGGAACAAAGACCGAAAAGAATCTGTGGACGGCTTTTGCCGGTGAATCCCAGGCCCGCAATAAGTACGACTACTTTGCCGGCGTTGCTCGCAAAGAAGGCTTCCAGCAGATCGCTGCTATCTTCGAAGAAACTGCTGCTAACGAAAAAGCTCACGCCAAGATTTGGTTCAAAGAACTTCAGGGCATCGGCAACACTGCTGAAAACCTCAAGTCTGCTGCCGGCGACGAACACTACGAATGGACCGACATGTACGAGACATTCGCTAAAGACGCCGAAGAAGAAGGCTTCCCCGAACTCGCCGCTAAGTTCCGCGGTGTCGGCGCCATCGAAAAGCACCACGAAGAACGTTATCTCAAGCTCTTGAACAACGTCGAAATGCAGAAAGTCTTCGAGAAGAGCGAAATCGTTATGTGGCAGTGCCGGGAGTGCGGCAACCTCGTTATCGGCCCGCGCGCTCCTGAAATCTGCCCCGTCTGCTCTCATCCGCAGGCTTACTTCCAGCTTCAGGAAACCAACTACTAATTTGGTCAGCTGACTTTCCTGCCGGAGTCCCTAAAAACCTTCAGTGAAAGCAGGACTCCTCCGAGAAGTAGAAAAACACCGACAACAAGCGTCCATTTGGGCGCTTGTTGTTTATATATCAACGAGTAAATCACCGAGAAGATTGTCTCAAACACAATCATCTGCCCGCTCAAGGCCACCGGCAGACGGGCGCTCATCATGTTCCAAAGCGCCATCCCCGCCCATCCGCAGACCAAACCTGCCACACCCATCAGTAATACAAACTTCACCGGAGTAGGTCCTAATACCGCGCCTCCGTGAAGAAATGTCTCAAAGTTCACCGCTACATAACAAAGCAGCGTTGCAGGCAGCATGGATGCGCCTTGAGCAGTGGTCCAAGCCAGAGGAGAGACATTCGGATGCTTCAGCAGCCACTGACTGTTTCGAATCGGGAACCAAGTCCACAACGCCATCGCCCCGAAACTGCATAAAAAGCCCAGCCAATACTCGGCAGAAGAAGTCGCAACGGAGATTTCTGAGAATTCATCAATATTGCCGATCCATAATCCGACCAAAATCATCGCCAGAGGTAAAGAGAGTCGGCGCCAGGGAACAACGACAGTCGTTTCTGCCCCCGGCCGGTTCGTCAGCAGCGCAACGTTCAGCGGAATCAAGGCCATGAGCATGCTGGAGGTCGGAACCCCCGCCAAGCGGACTCCTTTAGTCAAAAGAACGTAATAGACAGCGTTTCCGAAAAATCCTAAACAGAAAGCTTTAACCCAGTCCGAAGCTGTGAGAAGCGCCAGCGTCTTTCGGCAGTAGTAGCAAATCACTAAACTACCGATCGAATAGACGGTAAATCTCGCCATCGCGACGGTCGCGGGTGAATATTCAGGTAAAAGCAGCGGAATGATGTAAATAAAACCCCAAAGGGAACATCCGAGTATTCCGTACAGCACGCCCAGAAACATTTATCTATCACCTGTTTTTCTTTTGACACCTTAATCAATTAGACTTAAGGTTATTGGATTACCACCTAAAAAATTTAACCTCATTTAAGAATTAGGAGTCTAAATGTTAAAACGTTCGTTTTTGGCCATTCCGCTTGTGGCTATGCTCTCCATGAGTCTCTTGACAGCTTGTGGCGATAAGAAAGAAGCCGCAGCCCCGGCCAAGGAAGAAAAGGTTCTGCGCGTTGGTACCAACCCCACATTTGCACCGTTCGAATTCCAGGCTAAAGGATCCAATGACCTGACCGGTTTTGACATCGACCTGGCTAAAGCACTCGGTAAACAGATGGGTTACAAGGTTGAACTCGTTAATCTCGGGTTCGACGGTTTGATCCCTGCGCTCTCTACCGGCAACATCGACCTGGCTGTCTCCGGAATGTCCATTACCGAAGAACGTAAAAACGCTGTCGACTTCTGCGATCCTTATTACACATCCGGTCTGATTGTTTTGGTTCGTCCGGATGAAACTAACATCAAGAGTATCAATGACCTCGTCGGCAAGAGAATTGGTGCACAGATCGGAACGACAGGCGCCACGAAGGCAAGCTCTGTCAAAGGTGCTGATGTCAAACAGTACAACAACGCCAATGAACCGTTCATCGAGCTCGACAACAAGGGCGTTGATGCTGTCATCAATGACCAGCCTGTCGTTGCTTATTATCTCGTCAACGGCGGCAAAGGCAAGATGGTCGGTGACATCATGGAAGCTGAGTACTACGGTATCGCCGCTAAAAAAGGAAACAAAGCGCTTGTAAAACAAGTAAATGAAGCTTTAGCAGCGCTTAAAAAGAACGGAGAATACGATAAAATCTACAAGAAGTGGTTCGGAGCTTAATCTGACTGCGCTGTAGAAAGAGAGGGCAGGAATGCACAGTTCCTGCCTGTTGTTATATCTAAACACTGAGAAAATCACATCACAATGGCTTTGGAACTTAACCTGAGCATCATCACGGAGAACCTGCCGCTCCTTTTAAAGGGCGCCGGTATCACGCTCGAAATTACTGCTCTTTCCGTGGGATTGGGCTTACTGATCGGTATGTTTGTCGGCGTTGCCAAACTTTCTGACAACCGACTCATACGAGGACTCGCTTCTGTCTACGTTGACTGTATCCGAGGTACGCCTCTGCTGGTTCAGATTTTCTTGGTTTACTTTGCTCTTCCTCAAATTATCGGACACCGAATCGACCCGTTCGTCGCAGCCGTCGGCGCCTGCTCAATCAACAGCGGCGCTTATGTGGCAGAAATTTTCCGTGCCGGTATTCAAAGCATCGACAAGGGACAAATGGAGGCTTCCAGAGCGCTTGGTCTTAACTGGTTCCAGGCCATGCGCTTTGTAATCATGCCGCAGGCTTTTAAGCGCATCATTCCGCCGCTCGGCAACGAATTCATTGCTATGCTGAAAGACTCTTCGTTGGTGTCCGTGATCGGTTTCGAAGAATTGACTCGTACCGGCCAGCTGATCATCTCCAGAACTTACGCTGCATTTGAGATCTGGATCGTGGTTGCTCTCTTGTACCTCATCATGACCTTGGCCATTTCCCGCTTTGTCGCTTTACTTGAAAAACGCTTCTCTAAAGGCACGAGAAAATAATCATGGAAGAAAAAGATTCAAAAACGATGATCTCCGTCAAACATCTTTCTAAGAAATTTGGAGATGTGACGGTCCTTAAAGATATCAGCCTTGATATCAAAGAAAAAGAAGTGGTCGTGATTATCGGACCGTCCGGAAGCGGTAAAAGTACGATTCTTCGCTGCTTGAATCACTTGGAAACTCCGAGCGGAGGCGAAATCGTCATCGACGGTATCAAACTCGAAGAAGGTGCCAACTTGAATGCCATCCGTCGTGAAGTCGGCATGGTCTTCCAAAGATTTAACCTTTTCCCGAACATGACGGTTCTTCAGAACATCATGCTCGCCCCCATGCAGGTCCGCGGCAAATCCAAAGAGGAAGCCAAAGAGAAAGCCATGCGTCTGCTCAAGCGCGTCGGTCTGGAGCACAAAGCTGACGCGATGCCGGACGAACTCTCCGGCGGTCAGCAGCAGCGTGTTGCCATTGCACGTGCTTTGGCTATGAACCCGAAAGCTCTGCTCTTTGATGAACCCACGAGTGCGCTCGACCCGGAAATGGTGAAGGAAGTTTTAGACGTTATGAAGTCGCTTGCCAAAGAAGGTATGACCATGGTGGTGGTCACACACGAAATGGGCTTTGCTAAAGAAGTCGGCGACAGAGTTATGTTCGTTGACGGCGGCTTAATCGTTGAAGAAGCGACGCCTGAAGAGTTCTTCTCTCATCCGAAGAACAAACGTACGCAGGATTTCCTCTCTAAGATTCTCTAAAAATCCATTTTTCAGATATTTTTTGCAAATCAGACCTTCGGGTCTGATTTTTTATGCAGAAAAGATTTTTCGTTTGCCATTCTTAAATAGAATAGGATTTATCGTTTTTTCTATAAAAATTTGCATAACAAGAGTACAAATATGAAAATTTCTCGTCTTTGCCTTCTTGCGGCCTCCCTAGCCGCAGTCCTGACCGTTACCGGCTGCGATGATAAAAAAGCAGCTGCTCCCGCAGCTCAGGCCCCTGCCGCTAAAACGTATAACGTCGGTGTGGTTCAGCTTGTCGAACATCAGGCTTTGGACGCCGCTAACAAGGGTTTTGTCGACGGACTCGCCTCCAAGGGTTTCGTAGAAGGCAAGAACGTCAAATTTGATTTTCAGAATGCCCAGGCCGACCAATCCAACCTGCGCAACATTGCCACCCGTTTTACGGGCAACAAAGTAGATCTGATCGGAGCAATCGCAACGCCTGCTGCTCAGACAATGGCCAATGCGACCAATAAGATTCCTATCGTTGCAACCGCCGTGACCGATTTTGAAATCGCCAAACTCGTTAAGAGCAATGACAAGCCGGGTACCAATGTCACCGGCTCTTCCGATATGGCTCCGATTAACAGCCTGCTCGAGCTGATCGTTAAGATTTATCCGAACGCTAAAAACGTCGGTGTGATGTACTCTTCCAGCGAGATCAATTCCGAACGCCAGGTTCAGATCTTCAAAGAAGAAGCCAAGAAGTACAACCTCAGCGTTCGCGAGGCTACGGTTTCCAACGTCAATGACATTCAGCAGGCTGCTCAAAGCTTGGTAGGCAAAGTCGATCTTATCTATACCCCGACGGACAACACCATTGCTTCTGCCGTTCCGGCTCTGATCAAGATCACAGAAAAAGCTAAGCTGCCGGTCTTTGCCGGTGAAGGCGGCGAAGTCAAAGGCGGAGCTACAGCTGCGATCGCAATTGATTACTACGAACTCGGCAAGATCGCAGGCACTATGGCCGCAGAGATCCTTGAAGGCAAAGCCAAACCTGAAACGATGCCGATCCAGTATCAGAAGAACTTCAAGACTGTCTTTAATGAAGCCAGCGTCAAGAATCTCGGCTTGACCATTCCGGCTGACGTAAAACACGAACTGGTTAAGTAATCAAAAGTTCTGACAATGTTAGATTTAGTTTTATCCACCGTTTCTCAAGGTTTGCTGTGGGCCATCATGGCCCTCGGCGTCTTCCTTACCTTCCGCGTCCTGGATATCGCGGACTTGTCCGTTGAAGGCACGTTTCCTCTCGGTGCTGCCGTCGCCGCCACCCTGATCGACGCCGGCCACTCCGTTTGGTTCGCCATGCTGATTGCGCTGATTGCCGGCTGCATCGGCGGTACGGTCACCGCACTTCTGACCACCAAACTCAAGATCCCCGCATTGCTTTCCGGCATTCTGACCATGATCGGTCTTTACTCCGTTAATCTCATGATCATGGGCAAAGCGAACGTCCCTTTGCTCCGCGCAGAAACTGTCTTCACGCTGACTGAAAATCTCTTCGGTGTTTCTTCGGTCGTTGCCACCTTGATTGTGGGCTTGGTTGCCACAGTTATCGTAGGGGAGATCATGTACTGGTTCTTCGGAACAGTTCTCGGTACTGCTATTCGAGCCACCGGCTGCAATCCTCAGATGGCCCGTGCACAAGGCATTAACACCAACGTCATGGTCATTCTCGGCTTGCTGATCTCTAACGGTTTGGTTGCGCTTTCCGGTGCTCTGGTTGCCCAAAGCAACGGCTTTGCCGACGTAGGAATGGGTACCGGTACGATTGTGATCGGCTTGGCTTCTGTGATCATCGGTGAAGTGCTTTTCGGAACCCGCAGCTTCAAGAATTGGCTGATCTCTGTTGTTCTCGGCTCTGTGGTTTACCGTGCCGTGATCGCCATCGTTTTGGAACTCGGTATGCCGCCAAATGACCTCAAGCTCTTCACGGCCGTACTGGTTGCGATTGCACTTTCTCTTCCTTTGATCAAAAACAAATTCGCCATCATGAAGCGTTCGGAGGAAGCCGATGCTTAAGATCACTCATCTTCATAAGACCTTCTTCCCGAACACCCCGAACGAGAAAAAAGCCCTTCGCGGTGTGAGCCTGACGCTCGAGGAAGGGGACTTTGTCACAGTCATCGGTTCCAACGGTTCCGGCAAGTCCACTCTAATGAACTGCATTGCAGGCGTCTTCTATCCTGATAAAGGGCATATCCTCATTGACGGGGTTGACGTCACACGCATGCCGGAGCATGTTCGTGCCAAGTACATCGGACGAGTCTTCCAAGACCCGATGAAAGGCACTGCGGGAGACATGCAGGTTGCCGAGAACCTTGCTATGGCCAGCCGCCGCGGCAAGCCCCTGTCCCTCAAATGGAGCTCAAAAAGCAGTCAATTGACTGAATTCAAAGAGGCATTGAAAGAGCTGGATTTGGGACTGGAAAATCGGCTTGAGACTCGTATCGGAACGCTCTCCGGCGGTCAGAGACAGTCCATCACGCTGCTGATGGCAACTCTGGTCCCGCCAAAGCTTTTGTTACTCGACGAACACACAGCTGCACTAGACCCGAAAACTGCTGAAAAAGTCTTAAACCTGACACAGAAACGTGTTTCTGAAGGCAATCTCACGACGCTTATGATCACGCACAATATGCGCGATGCTCTGCGTTTTGGCAATCGTCTGATCATGATGCACGAAGGCCGCGTCGTTGTGGATGTTAAGGGAGAACAGAAGAAAGAGCTGACGATTCAGTCTCTGCTAGAGCTTTTCGAGAAGGCCAGCGGTGCAGAGTTCGATGATCCCGAAGCCCTGCTTACCGTCGACTAACAAAAACTTTTGAAATTCTTCCGTTCCCGGTCTGTTAAGAAAATAGGCCGGGATTTTTTATGAATTCAATTCGGTACCGCGGCGTCCCGTCATCATCCACTTGTTCGCGAACTTCGGACCCGACACCGCCCACATAAATCAGGGTTTTGCCGCGCCAAACCAAAGGAAGGTTCTTGCGTTCAAACTCAGGAATCCCTGCTTCCTGAAAGAGCATTTTGAGGGCCTTGCGGGGCCGGAATTTGTGAATCTTGATTTTTTCTCCGCCCGAACGCCGGCGAATCGAGAGCGGCTGCGCTTTCAGATAGCCTTCGTTAAAGCCCTCTTCTGCCGGTGTGAAAACAAGCTTTCCGTTGTACTGCGGCAAGTCGATTTCCGATTCTCCGTTCCATTCGAGAACGATCTCAGCTTCGCTTTCCGGTTTTTCATGTTCGGTCACCATTAGGCGGGAACCGTATTTCCGAATCTCCAAACCATCGGAAAACAAGAGGCAGACACTCTGCTTGGTCGTTTCTTTGATCTGTCGAATGATTTCAAGGAGGCGGACCCTCGGTAAAGGTTTAAAGCCGACTCTGTCCAGCCACAGTCTCAAGACACGAGCTCTGCGTCCTGCAGGAAGTGCCAAAAAATCTTCAATGCGAAGATATTTACCTTCATTCTCGGACGCCTGTTTAAAGTCGTCTTCTGCGACGTCTCGGAGCGTTTCTGCTGCTTCCGCAATCAGTTCTACGCTGCGTGCAGCTGCCGCTTTGAATCCCGGACGAATTTTTTCCAGTTCGGGGATGATGTTGTGTCGAATCGCGTTACGAAGATATTTCGTATCTTCGTTGCTTTCGTCTTCGATCCATTTGATGCCGCGGATTTCGGCAAAACGTTCCAGCTCTGCCCTCTGAAATCCGAGCAGCGGCCGCATGATGGTGCATCCGTCTTTACGAAGCAGCGGAGGCATGGCAGCAAGACCCGCAGGACCGGCGCCTCTCATCCACTGGATAAGAAAAGTTTCGAGCTGGTCGTCTAAATGATGAGCCGTTAAGATTGCATCGGCCCCTGCCTTTTTTGCTTCTTCTTCAAGAACAGCGTAGCGAAGCTGACGCGCTTCGGCTTCAAAGCCGGCACCGCCGGAGGGCACCGTCACTTTTCTGAGTACAAAATTCACGCCGTATTTCCTGGCGCGTTCTGCGCAAAATTCGGCCCATTCGTTGGCGTGCTTTGAGAGTCCGTGGTGGACGTGGACCGCAGTGATTTCGCCGTAAGACTTTCCCTTGAGCTGGGAGGCGGCGTAAAGAAGGACGGAAGAATCCAAACCGCCCGAGAAAGCGACAACCACATTGATCGGTTTTTCACCGGATGCAATCGGCAGCCCGTCGGCTGACAACTGCAATTGTCGGGCGGTGTTTTCAAGCGCTGCCCGGACACGTGTTGTGATGCCGCGGACAGCTTTCTTTTCTGAAGAACTATTTTTCGACTTCGGCATATTTTCCGTAGTTGAGAAGCTTCTTGTAGCGCTCTTCTAAAAGCTCCTCCGTACTCATGCGTTTCAATGTGCGAAGTGAATCGCTCAGAGAACGCTTTAAGGTTTGCGCCATCGCTTCAGGATCGCGATGAGCGCCGCCCAAAGGTTCGGGCAGGATCTTGTCGATCAGTCCGACATCCAAGAGCTGATGAGCTGTTAATCCCAAGGCTTTTGCCGCATCCGGAGCTTTAGCCGCGCTCTTCCACAAAATGGAAGCACAGCCTTCAGGTGAAATCACGGAGTAAGTAGAGTACTGAAGCATCTGTACGACGTCGGCAACTGCGATGGCTAAAGCGCCGCCGGAGCCACCTTCACCGATCACTGTTGCCACGATCGGGGTTTTCAGTCGACTCATCACATAGAGATTGTGACCGATCGCTTCGGACTGACCGCGTTCTTCAGCCCCGATGCCGGGATAAGCGCCCGGCGTATCGACGAAGGTAAAGATCGGCATGGAGAACTTCTCGGCTGTCTGCATCAGGCGGAGCGCTTTGCGATAGCCTTCCGGACGGCTCATGCCGAAATTACGCAAGGTTCTTTCGCGCGTATCTCTGCCCTTTTGATGTCCGATGACCATGACCGGCTCACCGTTGAAACGAGCCATGCCGCCAACAATTGAAGGATCATCCGCGTAAGCACGGTCACCGTGCAATTCGTGGAAGTCCGTAAAAATCATGTTGATGTAATCCAACGTGTACGGACGATTCGGATGGCGAGCCAGAAGCGACATCTCCCAAGGAGAAAGCTTATTGAAGATTTCCTTGAGAAGTTTGACTTTTTTCCTTTCGAGCCCGTTGATGTCGCTCGTTAAATCCAGACCCTCGGATCCGGAACTCATATCGCGGAGCTCCTGAATCTTTTCCTCAAGCTGTGCAACGGGTTTTTCAAATTCTAAGTAGGTGACTTTTGCCATGTTATTCCTTTACTACTGCATCGGTCCGTTCTTCAGGCTTCGCCATAAATACCATGTGCCGGCGGTTTTCCATGGACCCCATTTGGCAATCACCGATGACATTTCTTCTTTGCGGTCAGCCGCTGACCACTCTTCAAATGCGATTTCCGGGAAGTAGGCTCGACCGACGGCTTTGATGAAACCGTAATCGATCATCGGGGCAACATCCGGGCGTCCGAGCGCAAAGATCAAAAACATCTCTGCCGTCCAAGGGCCCACACCTTTAATCGTGCAAAGCTCCTTAATGATTTCTTCATTGGAACGATGCTGAAAGCCGTCGGCCGCATCCGGATTTTCTATGAAGAAGCGACAGATATCAAAAACGTAATCGATCTTACGTTCGCTCAAACCCGCGGTTCTCAAAGTTCGGCGATGTTTGCGGCTAATAATTTCAGGTTTGATTTCCTTACAGGACTTAGCAAACCGTTCCCAAATATTAGCGGCTGCTTTTACAGAGATCTGTTGTCCGATCACGGAATGGAGCAGCGTCTCGAAAGGGTTCCCGCGCGTTTCGAGGTACCCTTCGGGATTGGCTTTAATGATTTCTGCCATGACAGGATCTGCCTCGGAAAGCTCTTTTTTCGCCTTCTCCCACCATTCGGGCTTACCGGTTTGCTTTGTCATAGGCATTAAGCTCTGCGCCAAGTTGTCACGCCGCCCGGAGCATCTTCCAAGACAATATTCTTCTCTAGGAGCTCCTTACGGATTTCGTCAGCCCGCGCCCAGTTCTTGGCGGCTTTAGCAGCCTTTCTTTCTGCAATCAAAGCCTCGACGGCGGCTTCGTCTACTGAATCCACAGCGCCTTTGACGAAGGCTTCCGGATCCAACTGCAGAATACCGAGCACACCTCCGAGTTTTTTGAGCTGACGGGCAAGTTCCGGAGACTTTGTCTGATTGACTTCCTTAGCCAATTCAAAGAGAACGGCAACAGCCTGGGCAGTGTTGAAATCATCATCCATCGCTTCTTTGAACTGAGCGGCATACTTTTCGTTCCAGTCCAGAGGCTTGTCATCTGCCGACGTATTTTTAAGCGCCGTATAAAGACGAATCAGCGCCTGATGGGCGTCTTCTACCAAAGCAGAAGAGAAATCAATCGGGCTTCTGTAATGGGAGCGCAGTAAGAAGAAACGGAGCGTTTCGTTTCCGTTTTTGTCGCCGTACTGAGTATTGGTTTCCTTTAAGGCATCACGGATGGTCCAGAAGTTGCCGAGAGACTTACTCATCTTCTCGCCGTTGACGCGCAGCGGACCAGAATGCATCCAAGTGTTCACGAACTTCTTGCCGTTGGCGGCTTCACTCTGAGCGATTTCATTTTCATGGTGCGGGAACATCAAATCCGGGCCGCCGCCGTGGATGTCAAACGTTTCTCCGAGCAGATCGCAGCTCATTGCCGAGCATTCAATATGCCAGCCGGGACGGCCTTTGCCCCATTTGGAATCCCACTCAGGTTCACCGGGTTTAGCCCTCTTCCAAAGTGCAAAGTCCAGCGGATCCTGTTTTGCTTCTTCGACTTTGACACGTTCTCCGGGCTGCAGTTCGTCGACTTTCTTGCCGGATAAAGCGCCGTAAGGCTTAAATTTTCGAACGGAGAAATCGACGTCGCCGTTCTTATCCTGATAGGCATAGCCTTTTTCTTCGAGTTTCTCGATCAGGGCAAGCATCTTAGGAATGTACTGAGTCGCTCTCGGTTCAACGCTCGGCGGCAGGCAGCCGAGTTCTTCGAGATCCTCCTGCATACGCTTGGTGTAGGTTTCTGCCAGTTCGGACGGCAGAATCTTGCGTTCTGCCGCGCGTTTAATAATCTTGTCGTCAACGTCCGTTACGTTGCGGACGAATTTGACGTCGTAGCCGCTCTCCTGAAGCCAGCGTCTTGCCACGTCAAAAGCGAGAAATGTTCTTCCGTGTCCAATGTGGCAGTCATCGTAGACGGTAACGCCGCATACATACATTCCGACTTTTCCGGGTGTAATGGATTTAAAGGGCTCCACGCTACGAGAGAGCGTATTGTAAATTTTTAAGGCCATCGGACTTCCTTTCGTTAATGGAACAGCCGGATTGAGTCGAAGCTTCCTAGCCTCTGCTCGCACCGAGCCTATTTTGTTGATTTTAGCAAATGGAAGCCTTCACACCTAGGCAGGAAACCGTCTGTACCAAAGACAGAGATACTACTAGCTTAAGTAGAAATCCTAAGCTCTAACACTTGTCACAAACACAAGATCGTTTAGATTGGAAGAAGTTGTTCTAAGGAGATCGTTATGAAGCGTTTTACAATCGTCCTTGCTTTGCTGTCGTTACCCTTCATTGCCGGCTGTATGCACCACGGCCATTATTATAACGACCATCGTCCGTACGCCTCCGACGGCTACTACGGCCCCCATCGGTATGACAATTCTGCATATCCGCAATATCCTTGCGCAGAACCTCAGCAGAGAATGCCGCACCGCGGCTACCATCGGTACTAAACCGAAAAAATATTTGAGAGCGCTCTTAGAACAATCCGTTTCAAGAGCCTCTGTTGAAAAAGCGAAAACCGGAGATCCGATTTTCGCTTTTGGTTTTTATAAAACGCCGAGAGACGTGTCCCGGCGCCCAAGTCTCAAAATCACTTAATATCCATAGACTTCACTGTCTTATCGATGTCACCGCCGGCGGCCATAACGCCTGCCAAACGTCCGAACGTCAAAGCTCTTCCATGGTTCATACCCGGGCAAATTGTCGGATAGTCACCGGAGCCGAAGTAATCACCGGCGGCCGCGCCGCAAACATAGAGCCCCTCGATGGGCTTATCGTTCTTATCTAAGACATGAAGGCTCGGGTCGGTATGGAGACCGCCGGACATAGCCAAGAGCGTGCTGACAAGACGGCCGGCATAGAACGGGCCCTTCTGAATCGGTGTTAGCAGTTCGGGACGCTTGCCGAAATCATCGTCATGGCCTTTAGCTGCCAATTCGTTGTAGCGGGCAACGGTTGCTTTAAAGGCTTCAACAGGAACGCCCATCTTCTGAGCAAGTTCATCCAGTGTATCGGCAACGACAACCTTGCCGTCCTTGATGTGCTGCGCCTGGGAAGCCTTTTCAATTTCAACGTTCCAGCCGTTGCCCCAAGGCTGCCACATTTGTCCGTAGAAGAGACCGCCGGCGAGGTTACCGTCAACCTGTTTCTTCACATCCTGTGTCCAGTTGGAGTCGTAGACCGTCCATGCAATTCCGTGCGGCTGAAGCTCCTTGGAGCAAGACTTGGACTGCGTGTTGACGTCTTCGTTCATGAAGCGTTCGCCGTTGGCGTTCACATGCAGGAAGCCATAGCTGCCGGCGCCGGCCTCTAAGTGAACGGTTGCGGCATGATTATCGTTCTTCTGCATCACGCCGCCGACCTGCATTGCCATGATGTGAGCGTCACCGGTATTGGATTTGGTCGGGAAGTAGATCTGAGCGTCGGCATGCAGAGAATACGGAGCAAAAGCCTTTCTCATTTCTTCATTGGAGCCGTAGCAGCCGGTTGCAATAATGACGCCTTTTGCGGCATTGATCTGTGTGTAGTTATTCGGTCTGCCGGCGATAAGACCGGTAACGCGCTTGTTCGCGTCCTGAAGGAACTGAACGGCAGAAGTACGGTACATCAGTGTGACGCCGGCTTTCTTCAGTTCTTCTTCAAAGCAGGGCATGAGCGCGACATTGCCGATACCTTCCGAGTTACCATAGGTATAGTCAAGATTGATGTTCTTGTTATAGAAGAAGTGCGTGACGGGGAACTCGGTGTATGTCGGACCTTTGTAGTAGCCTTCCCACAGCGTCACGTTTGTGTCGTGTTTGCCTGCGATGTCGATGGCCCAATCCATGCAGTCGCCGCACTTTCTGGCAAACATCCAAAGCAGGCGTTCATCCATCCTGCCCTGGCCCCAAGCAACCAGGCGACGAACGATCTCAGCTGCATCGATATCGATGCCCATCTTCTTCTGCAGAGAGCTGTTGAATGCGGTGATGTGACCGCCGCGGCAGCTCCAGCCGCGTGTTTTTTCTACCAAAACGACTTTGGCACCTTCCTGAGCGGCTGCCAGTGCGGCTGCAAAACCCGCAAGACCTGCACCGATCACCACAACGTCGGTATCCACTGTCTTTTTAATCTGTTCCGGAGCAATCTTGGCCGCCGGTTTTTCCCAGCTCCAGCCGCTGCACTTCGGCTGCTGCCACTTTTCAGGAATATCACCGGCATGAGCTGCAGTTCCGGCCATGGCTGCGCCTGTTGCAGCCAACGTACCTTTAAGGAAACCGCGGCGAGAAAGTTCAACTTTTGACATTTTTATTCTCCTTGGTGAGAAGTTAAGTAATTAAGGGACTTGGATGCTTTGTGCGCCTTTGTGGCACTCGGCGCAGGCAATAACGGACTGTGAGTGGCCTTTGTGACACTGTAGGCATTCAAAAGTGTCGAAATGCGTTTTGTGAATATTGGCAACCCTTTTGCCTTCGATTTCTAAAGCTTTGCCTGCAGGCTCTTCACCGTGACATTTTTGACAAGCCGCTTCCGAAACATTTGAACTTGAAGGTTTGCCGTCCGCGTGACGGGCCGCACAATCTTGGCCTTTAGCGGTATGAAACTCTGCAACACCGGCAGCCGAGACATCTACCATGAATGCGCCGAAGACTGCAAAGGAAGCTCTGTAAAATGCTTGATTCTTCCCAATGGCCTTTAGAGACTTAATT
>Freddie_p1__coassemble_940_pt1 | contig 21142 bp, 18 predicted proteins | sample Freddie_p1__metabat2_low_PE_013 | metagenome-assembled genome bin Freddie_p1
GCTTCATTTTATCACCTCATAAAAACGAACTAATTAAAGTTACAAGATACTAGGTAGTGGAACAGGCAAAAATGCTCCTGTCGGTTACGAAAGCCAAAAACTCAAATCCAACGATAGGAGAACTCAAATGCAAGTCACAAAACGCACGTTCCTCAAGGGCCTTCTTGCGACAGCCGCTGCAGGCGGAGTCGTTTCCCAGGCTTCTGCAAAACCTCAGGCTGACCTTCCCGCAAAATGGGACCGCGAAGCTGATGTTGTCATTCTCGGTTACGGCGGTGCAGGCGCTTCTGCTGCCATCACGGCAAAGGATGCCGGTGCAGATGTTGTCATCTTTGAAAAAACGGCTCAGGGCGGCGGCAACACAGCTGTTTCCTCCGGCGGCATGATGATTCCGAATAACCGTGAACGCGCTATTACTTACCTTGCAAAGACTTACGACTTTGCCAACTCTCAGAAAGACCAGGAACTGCTGGAAGCTTTCGTTGACGAAGCGATGAAGTCCAAAGACTTCCTCCTTTCCCTGGCCCCGGACCAGAAGGTTTACATTTATGGTCACGCCGGTTTCCAGAACATTCCTGAATCCGACGCTATCGATAAATGGCGTTTCCGCACTCCGAAAGGACAGAAAACTCGCGGCGGCGACATGCTCTTCAACAACTACCGCTACGCTGTTGAAACCGTCCGTAAGGTTCCCGTTGTTTACAACGCACGCGGCTTGCAGCTGATCACTCAGAACGACGAAGTTCTCGGCGTTTGGGTTGAAATCGACGGCAAGAAACAGGCTGTTAAGGCTCGCCGCGGCGTAGTGCTGGCTACAGGCAGCTACGAATTCGACGACAACATGCTGTCCAACCATACGATGGGTCAGAAGTTCCATCGCTTGGGCCACCCCGGAAACACAGGTGACGGCGTCAGAATGCCTCAGGCTGCCGGTGCCGACCTTTGGCATATGAACGCTTTGTCTTGCCCGCTCGGCTTGGTCGTCCCGGGTCTTAAGACCGCTCTGCAGATCAACATGCTCGCTCCTTCCTACATCTACGTTGATCAGGACGGCAAGAGATTTGCTAATGAAAAGATGGACAACCACACTTGCATCTACGGAGTAAATGTCTTGGATCCGATCAAACATCGTTATCCGCGCATCCCGTGCTTTGTCGTCTTTGATGAAGCTGCCCGAGTCAGAGGCCCGATCATCGGCGGTGCGACTTCCGGTTATGCCTTGAACAGAGAAAACTACAAGTGGAGCAAGGACAACTCCGCTGAAATTGAAAAAGGCGTGATCGTTTCTGCTCCGACCATCGAAGAACTGGCTAAGAAGATCAATGTTCCGGCAGAAAACCTGGTCGAAACCGTTAACAGATGGAACAGCCAGATCAACGCCGGTGCGACTTCCGGTTATGCCTTGAACAGAGAAAACTACAAGTGGAGCAAGGACAACTCCGCTGAAATTGAAAAAGGCGTGATCGTTTCTGCTCCGACCATCGAAGAACTGGCTAAGAAGATCAATGTTCCGGCAGAAAACCTGGTCGAAACCGTTAACAGATGGAACAGCCAGATCAACGCCGGTGCCGACAAAGATTTCGGTCGTCCTCTAGAGAAGAAAGGCAAGGTTGCATTCGAAGGCCGTGAAGCACCGGTGATCTCTCGTCCGATCGGCGATGGTCCTTACTACGCTGCCGAGCTCTATCCGACAATTCTGAACACCCAGGGTGGTCCGCGCCGCAATAAACTCGGTCAGGTTCTCGATCCGTTCGGCAAACCGATCGCTCGCCTCTACAGCGCCGATGAATTGGGTTCTATGTGGGGTCACATCTATCAAGGAGCCACGAACAACTCCGAAGCATGGGTATTCGGAAGAATCGCCGGCAGAACCGTAGCCAACGAAACCCCCTGGTCATAACAAAATAACGCCGGCGCCGACAGGCGCCGGTCTCCGGCAATAAGAAAAAGGATTTTCCGATGAAGAAGTTACTGATCGTAGTTTCCCTAGCACTCTTATCAGTTCAGGGTGCTTGGGCTGCAGACAAAATGCTGGCCGATCGGCACGTTGAGCGCGGTTTGAAGTGCGAATCCTGCCATACCACGATGCCCCCGAAAGCCGTGAATACGGACGGCTGCCTTAAGTGCCACGTCAGTTACGAAAAACTCGCAGCAAGGACGGACAAAAACGATATTAATCCGCACGATTCTCACTTAGAAAATTTAGATTGCGGCGCTTGCCACCACGGGCATAAGAAACCAGTTCTCGCCTGCGATGAATGTCACGAATTCACAAATATTAAGGTTCCTTAACTGATCGATTTTTCCTTTTCTCCTTGGTGATTGCCGAAAGGCAAAAGAAAACCGCACATGAACTTTCGCTCATGCGCGGTTTTCTTTTCCTTCACTCTATTCAGAATTTGCGTCTGAAGACGGAGAGTTATTCTCCTTCGACAGTACTGGCTTCAACAGCTTCAACTTCGTCTTTCTTCAGCTCTTTTGCTTCTTCGACTTTCGGATCGGCAGGTTTCTTTTCATCCGCCTTCTTAGAGCCGCAGCAGCATGTGCAAGAATCGGTCATCGGAATTTACCTCCTGTAGGTTCATTTGAATTTTGATCGGGTCTTTTACTGCCCGAGCAGGGAAATTGTAGTCGGGGGCGGCGAAACAGAGCCTCAAAATTGTCCATAATAGGGAACTCAAAAAACGGAGGAAAGAGTGAGCGCTGAGTCGGTATCCGACCTTAAAACAGCGAAATTCGGCATTCAAAAGACCCGAACATCGCAGTATGTCTTTGAGTACAAGAACGTCTGGGACCCGGTTAAAAAACGGTCCAAGCCGCTGTATCGAATTTCCGTAGGGAAAGTCGTCGGCGGTGAGATTGTCATCAAAGACGAATACCTTCACATGCATCCCGAGATAAAGCAGGGAGACATTGTTCTGGAGGAAGGAAAGCCAGTTTATATCGGCAGATGCTCGGCGCCCTCCGAATTATTTGAGATTTTGGAACTCGATCATTTCTGCCTGACGACGGCGCAGCCGGAAGCTATGGTGTCCTTTTACCGACTTCTCGGACTTCCAGTTCGAAAAGAAGGTGAGAGGTATGAGATCGAGTTTCCGCACTTTAAGATCAACCTTCATGTGATCGGGCATCCCTTACTGCCCGAGGCAAAAGTCGCAGTTCCGGGCGCCGGAGACTTTTGTTTGGAAATCAAAACGGACTCAAATCCGGACGAAATCGCTGAAGCGTTTCGTAAACTTGACGTCCCCGTCGAAGGGCCGGTGATCCGCCATGGACGAAAAGGCGAGATGACATCGGTTTACCTAAGAGATCCGGATCAAAATTTGGTTGAACTCGCCGTCTACCCGAAACAGTAATCTAGGAAAAGCATGGACACACAAGAAAAGGAAAAGAAAAGCGAAGAAATCGCTGCTCAAACCGCAGAGACGCAGGAGCAGCCTGCTCCTGCACAGCCTTCAGAGGCTGCGTTAAAAGAGGAAAAGAAAAAAGTAGAAGCGGAACTGAATAAAGGATTCCCAGGCAACCGTTCCGTCGGCAAACTTTTTTGGGGCTACCTCGTATGCGGATCACTTTTTTGGGCGTTGATGATCTACGGCGTAGGCATGGCCTTTACTTATCGGGAAAATCCCAACTTTGACGCTGCAGGCCTGGCGCTTTTAGTTTGTGCGGTCATTCTCTACCTGTGGGGATTTGTATTTTCTGTCTTAAGTTTCATGGCGGCCATGAGGCTCAAAGGCCAACCGCTCCTTAAGGCTATTTATATCTTCGGAGTGATCGCGTACCTTATCGTGCTGTTCAGCGGGCTGCTGGTTTTCGTGCATGTCGCTATGGTCATCTAAAAGGACGATCAAACTTTTACTAGGAAAGCCAATTTTTATCGATTCTTTACATAAAATGAAACTTAGTTCTGGTTGAAACAACAAAGACCAGCCCCTTCGATATTTAAAGACACAGATAAAAAATGGCGTTGATAGTACAAAAATACGGCGGCACTTCAGTCGGTTCCGTTGAGCGCATCAAAAATGTCGCTCGACGTATCGCGAAGTGGCAAAATGCCGGCCATCAGGTTGTAGTTGTCGTCTCTGCGATGAGCGGAGAAACCAATCGCCTGATTGCCTTGGCCAAAGAAATTCAAAAGAACCCGGATCCTCGCGAACTCGATGTGATCGCCTCCACAGGCGAACAGGTTACCATCGGTCTTCTCGCGATGGCGCTCCAGAATTTGGGTGTGCAGGCTCGCAGCTATACTGGTCCTCAGGTCAGAGTTCTGACTGACAACGCCTATACCAAAGCTCGTATTAAAGAGATTGATTCTCACAGAATCATGGGTGACCTGAATGACGGAAAGGTCGTGATCGTAGCCGGCTTCCAAGGCTGTGATGAAGAGGGTAACATCACAACACTCGGTCGCGGCGGCTCCGATACTTCTGCCGTTGCTTTAGCGGCTGCGCTTCATGCAGACGAATGCCTCATCTTCACTGATGTTGACGGCATTTACACAACTGACCCGCGTGTAGTCAGCGACGCTCGCAAATTGGATGTTGTGGCTTTCGAAGAAATTTTGGAAATGGCCTCTCTCGGCTCCAAGGTTCTCCAGATCCGCAGTGTGGAATTTGCAGGCAAATACCACGTTCCTACTCGCGTGCTCTCCAGCCTGACAGACCCTGATATTCCGGTAGATGAAGAAGCAAACTCCGGTACCCTGATTACTTTTGAGGAAGATCCCAAGATGGAAAAAGTTGTTGTTTCCGGCATCGCATTCAGCAGAAACGAAGCCAAGATTACATTGCCGCACGTACCCGATACCCCGGGTATCGCCTACAAGATTCTTGGCCACATTGCCGAAGCCAACATTGAAGTGGACATGATTGTTCAGAACGCCGCTAAGAACGGTTTAACCGACTTCAGCTTCACTGTCAGCCGCAACGACCTCGACAAAGCTATGAAGGTTTTGGAAAAAGAAGTCACACCGTACCTCGGTGAAGAAGGTATCCTGACTGACGCTTCCATCGCCAAGATCTCTTGCGTCGGTATCGGCATGCGCAGCCACGCCGGTGTAGCAGCTAAGATGTTCCGCGTTTTGGCTGAAGAAAACATCAACATCAAGATGATTTCTACTTCCGAAATCCGCACATCCATTGTCGTAGACGAAAAATACATGGAATTGGCCGTCCGCGCGCTTCATAAAGCCTTCGGACTGGACAAAGCCACTAAGGAAATGGAACTCTAAGGTCGAACTGCGGTTCATCTAAAATAAAAATCCTCGGATCTCCTATGGCGGTCCGAGGATTTTTTCTGCGCTGTGAATTCAATCACTCAATCTTGAATACACGGCGAAGGTGTTCTTTCCAGCGTTTTACATCCTCTCCGATGTGCGGGTTCTTGACGACGTCATTGCACATAAAAGAGGGAAGCTGTTTCATTCCCAAGAACTCGAAAGCCTTAATCAGAGGAAAGAGGACACCGTCGACACCGCGGCCTTCAAAGAAATCGCCTTTACGGTCAAAAGCGGTCTTCGGAGCGTTCCAAGTGCTGCTGATCATGAACTTCTTATCCGTCAGAATGCCGCCCTTGCCGTAGTTGTCGTCCGGGTGCAGGTGCGAGCGGCCGTCGTTGCCGACGACACCGGGCTGAACAAAGACAAGGTCTTCATAACGCTTGAGCTGCCAAGGCGTGCTCATCCACCATCCCGGGGTTTGAACAATGATGACATCGGCTTTCTTAATCTTTTCTGCTTCTGCCGCAGTTTCCCACTGACTGTCGATCAGTGTGATTTCGACATTCCAGCCGAGCTTAGTCAGTTCTTCCTCAGCAATACGGGATAGATAATGGTTGAGCTCGCCGCCTTTTCCGTAGTTCTGGCAGCCCGCATCAAGAATCAAAACGTTATTAGACATTTGCTATACCTCCATAGTTGTGAGCATAGTAGGACGCCTCAACATACGGCTTCACGAAACTCCACCAAAGTGAGTTAATTTAGTACCGAGCCTCAAAACTTTTTATCTCATCGTAAAGTTTGCGGTTCACAGGCACCGGTAAAGCATGTTTCTCTGCTTTTTGGATGACCGTTCCTGCAAAGAAATCGACCTCGGTCAGCCGTTTTGCCAGCCTGTCCTGACGCATCGAGGGCATGCCGTCAGGATTTAATTCGTCAATGATCTGTAGATAATCTCGAAAGTCCTGTTCCGTGAGTCCGGTCCCCTCTTTTTGAGAAAGGGCAAGCACTTCACGCATCGCGGCTTTTAGAGTTTCTCTGGCTTCGCCTTCTTGGTGCACACGACGAAAAACATCGTTATAAACGGCCAATGTCTGATTGACGCCGACATTGAGCATCCACTTGCACCACATACGGTGAAGGATGTTTTCGTCTACGACGTAGGGCATCTGGGTTTTGTCAAAGAAATCGACGACTGCACTGAGAACTTCTGGTATTGCTTTATGTTCCGGGCTGAGTCCGATCACCAGTTCTCCGAAATTTTTATAAGTCAGTACGCCGTTTTGAAAGAGAGCATCCATTCTCTGAGCAACGCAGTGAACGATCCTGTGTGTTCCAAGCTCTTGTTCGATAATGTCCTCGCTGGAGATGCCGTTCATCACTGAGATGACGATGGTATTTTCAGAGATCAGACCTTTAAGACTTTGCAGGACGCTTTGAAGGACGGGTCCTTTTAGAGCAACGATAAGAAGGTCAGGTGCTTTGTTCACCTCTTCGGGACTCTTAAAAAAGAGGGAGCAGGGACGGCCGTTGGCTGTGAGCGGCTGAGTCTTGTACCGTTCGCAGCGTTTATTGTCTGCTAGAAAATAAACCGAGCCCTCAGACATACGCGGCGTGAGGAAGTCACTGTACATCACGCCCAAGGCTCCTCGACCGAGGATGGCAACAGATTGGATTTTTGTGGTTTCTGGCATAAAAATAGGTCCGGTTGGTTCGGACCTATTCTAAGCAACTTAATGTTTGGAAAAATTAGAGTGTGACATCCACTCGTTTGCCGATGGCATAGAAGTGGCCGCCGGCAACATAGTGCATAGAGCGCAGTTCATCCGGACCTTCTTCCAAATGCCAATGGTTGTTGGAGAAGACACGGGAGTCAGCCCAAGCCTTAACGATTTGCCCCATGAAGAGGTCATACGTCTTTTCGTTGTGCGGTTCACGGATCAGTTTGATAACGGCCCAGGCAGAGCAGCCTTCAGGCAGCGGGAAGTCGCAGTCAGGAAGCGTGAAAAATTTCAGACCGCTGTCGGCAATCTTGTTGGGATTGTCGTTCTTGCTTACGGAACCTAAATAAAGAATTTCTTTCTGAATTCCCATTCCCGGAACGGCAAGCAGGATGTACTCGCTCGCTTCAATGAGCTTGCGGGAATAGTGCGTCGAATCAATGACGACCGTCATCTTGTCATAATCCAACGGGCAGTTCCAAGAAGCGGGCATGATATCCAGATCGTCGCCTTGTTTGCTTTCAACAAAGGCAGTGCCGCCTAAATTGAAGAGGCGATAAGGGGTTTCTAAACCGACCGGTTTTACAAATTCTTTTTGACTCATTCAAAGCTCCTTAAAAACAATGCACCTATTCTAAGTTCGCGAACTGAAAATTCTTTGCACAAAAGAGGGCGTCTGGTAGAAAAAATCCTAATTTGGTGCAAATGCACCAAGAGAGTGCAAATCAAAAACTTTTGTCCATTCCTGATGCGCTGTTTTGGTTCAATTTCTATGGCTCCTGGGCTGTTTTGTTTGAACAAAAGTTGGCACGCGTTTTGCATACATGAAAGTGACAGGAAAAGCGAAGCGCTTTTCCGGGGTTTGCGAGTAAAAAAATCGAGACCTTGTCCGCTGCGATGAAAGCCATAAGCTGAGCAGCAAACGCACTGGTTACAAAAATAAATCTCAAACGGAGACTTTCATGTTCGTCAAAAAACTCATCCCCTTTGCAGTTGCAGCTTCTTTCGCTATGGCAGGCGCTGCTTTCGCTAAAACAGAATTCGTCACGATCGGTACCGGCGGCATCACCGGTGTTTACTACCCGACAGGCGGCGCTATTGCCAAGATCGTGAACGCTAAGAAAGATCAGTACGGTGTTCGTGCTTCCGTAGAATCGACCGGAGGCTCTAAGTTCAACATCAACGCCATCGACTCTAAGGATCTGGACTTCGGTATCGCTCAGGCCGATACACAGTACATGGCCTACAACGGCAAAGGGGCTTGGGAAGGCAAACCCGTTAAAAAACTCCGCGCTGTTTTCGCTCTGGCTCCGGAAGCTGTGACTTTCGTTGCTGCCGATGACGCCAACATCAAGTCCGTGAAAGACGTGAAAGGCAAGACCATTAACCTTGGTGACCCGGGTTCCGGCAACCGCATTAACTCTACCGACATCTTCAACGCCGTCGGAATCGTTCCGGGGAAAGATTTCCGTGACGAAAAACTGAAACCCGCCGACGCTCCCAGAATTCTGCAGGACGGACGTATTGACGGCTTCTTCTACACCGTCGGTCATCCGAACGGCAACATCAAGGAAGCAACCGCCGGCAAGCGCAAAGTCCGCATCGTTCCGATTTCCGAAGCTGAAGTTGCTTCTCTGCTGAAAGAAGCTCCCTACTACAGCATGACCGAAATCCCGATGGATCAGTATCCCGACGCTGTCAACGCTAAGGACAAAGTAAAGACTGTCGGTATGCTCGCCACCTTAGTGACCTCTGCCGATACACCGGATGATGTCGTTTATGCCGTCACCAAAGAAGTGATGACCAACCTCGATCAGTTCCGCAAATTGCATCCTGCTCTTGCCAACCTGACGCCGGAAAGCATGCTTCAGGGTCTGACCGCCCCGATCCATCCGGGTGCTCTCAAGTACTACAAAGAAGCAGGTCTCGTGAAGTAATTCAGCTTTAAATGACGCAAAGACTCGGGACTCCGGGTCTTTGCGAACCTCGTTAGAGGCTCGTTAAGAAGTAAAAGGAGTCAACATGACGGACAAATCGAACACAGAAATGCTGCTGCCACAGGCAGGCATCCCGGGCTATATTCCTCAGCCCAAGAAGAATGCCTCCGAAGACGTAATCGGCGAATACAAAAAACAGGTTCAGCAGCTCGGAGATAAAGGTCTTAAAGAAGATAAGACCGGCCTCTCAGCCAAACTGACGTACATTGTTGCACTGGCATGGGCCTTTTTCCAAATGTCCACCGCGTCCTGGTTGCTGTTGGACTCTTTATATGTCAAAGCCTTCCACTTGGCTTTTGCCCTTGCACTGATTTATCTCAATCTTCCCACCCTTAAGTCAGAGCTTAAGTCCCGCTGGGACCTCAGAATTCTGCTGGCAATGAAACGCGTGACGATCGTCGATTGGATGATCGGTATCGTCGGCGTTATCGGCGCCTTATATATCGTGATTGATTACGCCGGTATTTCCGAGCGTCCCGGCATGCCGATCGGACGCGACCTGATCTTCGGCGTGATTTTGATTGTCCTGATGCTGGAAGCTACCCGCCGCGTTTTAGGACCGGCGCTGCCCATCATCTGCGGCGCCTTCATAGCCTATGTCTTTTTAGGTCCGTACCTTCCGGACGTAGTTGCCTTTAAGGGCGCAACACTTTCTCGCTTTATTTCCCAGATCACGATGGACACGCAGGGCATTTACGGCGTACCGCTGCATGTATCCGCGACGGTCGTGTTCCTTTTTGTGATGTTCGGTACGATGCTTGACAGAGCGGGCGGAGGTGCCTTCTTTACACGTCTCGCGATTTCCGGTCTGGGTCAGTATCGCGGCGGCGCAGCTAAGGCGGCCGTTGTGAGTTCTGCGCTCTCCGGTATGGTTTCCGGCTCTTCAATTGCCAACGTCGTGACCACCGGTACATTCACGATTCCTCTGATGAAGCGTCTCGGTTATCCGGCCACGAAAGCCGCTGCGATTGAAGTTGCTTCTTCCGTGAACGGCCAGTTAGCTCCTCCGGTTATGGGTGCTGCCGCCTTCATCATTGCCGAATATGTCAACGTCCCTTATGTTGAAGTGGCAAAGGCTGCTGCCATTCCCGCCTTCGCTTCCTACATTGCTCTGCTGTGGATTACTCACATCGAAGCCTGTAAGCTGGGGCTGAGGGGACTTCCTAAGAAAGAACTGCCGAAGTTCTTCGTCGAACTCAAAAACGGTCTTCATTATTTAATTCCGCTTGCCGTTCTGATTTGGGAACTGGTGGTGGAAATGCACTCAGCCGAACTCTCTGTCTTCCGCGCCATTATCGTGCTCGCTATCATCATGGTCCTGCAGCCGGTAGCCATTGCTAAAGTTCATGACGCCGACCTTTGGGCAGCCTTCAAGTTCGGAATTAAGAACACACTGAACTCCATGGCCGCAGGTGCAAATAATATGGCCGGTGTCGCTCTGGCAACCGCTTCCGCAGGCATCATCGTCGGCTGCGTCTCCCTTGGTTTAGGTCAGCAGATCACTTCCTTTGTCGAAGCGCTTTCAATGGGCAACATCTTCCTGATGATCCTCATTACCGCCGTCGCCAGCCTGCTTCTGGGTATGGGTCTTCCGACAACAGCTAACTACATCATCATGGCTTCTCTAACAGCTCCTGTGATCGTAACCTTGGCTACCGGACTGACTCTGCATGGTCAGGAAATTGCGATTCCGCTGATCGCTGCTCATCTGTTCTGCCTGTACTTCGGTATCCTGGCTGACGATACACCTCCGGTCGGCTTGGCAGCTTACGCAGGTGCTGCGATTGCAAAGGCGAACCCGATTTCCGTCGGCGTCCAGGGCTTCCTCTACGATATTCGTACAGCCATCATCCCGGTATTCTTCCTCTTCAATTCCGACATTCTTCTGATCGGTATTGAATCTCTGCCGGTGAGCCTGATGATCTTTGCAATGACAGGCTTGGGTATGGTTGCGGTCTCCTCCGCGATCCAGGGCTGGCTGATCGATAAGGTCAATATCCTTGAAAGACTTATCCTTGTTGCTGCTACTGTCGTTCTGATGTTCCCCGCTCTCATTTCCGGCTACGTCCTTCCGTATGAACAGCGTTGGTGGGGCTACCTTGTCGGTATCGCGCTCTTCGGTATTGCATTCCTCTCTCAGAAAGTACGCTACGGCGCTAAGAAAAAGAACACGGCTGCAGCGGCCGAAACCGATGAGGAGTTAGCCGTTTCATAGAATTTCCTAGTGTTCATTCGACCTTGTCCGTCGAATATTTGGCCGCGGATCCCCTTCACCGCGGTCTTTTTTTATCTTCAGCCGGCCGAGACGAAGCAAAGAAAAATCCCGAGCCTCTTGCAAAGCTCGGGATTTGCGTTAAACCGCTAAATCAAGCGATTAGACCCAGCCTTTCTGGCGGAATTCTTTGAGTTTTTCTACAAAGTAACGCATTTCAGCAGGTGTACCGAGAGAAATACGGCACCACTGAACAGCAGGCGGGAAGGGACGGCCGACGAGAATGTGTTCGGCTTTCATTCTGTCTGCAAAGGGTTTCAGCGGAGCTTTCAGATCAATGAAAACGAAATTGGTCTGGCTCGGCAGATAAGGAATGTTGAGTTCCTTTAGAGCCTTGTAGAGGATCTCACGAGCTTCGTCATTGCTTTCCTTGGATTCTTTTAAGAATTCCTTGTCGTTGAGTTCGCTCAGCGCGGCAGCCAGGGTTGTCTGGTTCATCATGACTTCGTAGGCGACATGGTCACGAATCTTATTGATAACCTTAACGTCGCCGACGGCATAGCCCAAACGCATACCGGCCATTGCGAAGATCTTGGAGAAGGTCTTCAGGACGACCAAGTTGTCAAAGCCCTGACGGACGAGTTCACAGCAGGACTTAAAGGACGGATCGTTGACGAACTCGGCATAGGCCTCGTCGAGAATGAAGAAGGTATTCTTCGGCTGAGATTTGATCCAGTTGAAGATTTCGTTGCTGTCGGCAATCGTAGAGGTCGGGTTGTTCGGGTTGACGAGATAAACCAGAACGCGGTGTTTCTTAGCCTCGGCGGCTGCTACTTTGCGCAGAGCGGCAAGGTCGATGCTCCAATCGGGACCCATCTTGACGTTCTTAACGAGGATGTTATTGCGTTTGGCAACATCGGCACCGTCGCCGTAAGTCAGCTCAGGCTGAACCAAAACCGTGTTCTTTGTTGCTTCGGCTTCAATGGTGGCGCGAATGGCTTCAGCGGAACCGTGTGTCAGAAGCACTTCATCAGGTTTGACGTCCATGAATTTAGCCAAATCTTTTTTGAAGGCGATGACCTGTGCGAAGGGATAGCGAGAGCCGTACATAGCAGCTTTGGCGATGGCTTCTTTGGCTTTTTCGCTCATGCCCAGCGGGTTTTCGTTAAAGCACAGCAGCATGGGTTTCTGAGCCGTGGGTTCGACAAACTTCGGCTGAGCAGCGACAGCGGCTGTTGTTCCGAGGGAAGAGAGAGCAGCTCCGGCGCCGACCAGACGGAAGAGTTGTCTGCGATTCAGGGTCATGAAAAATCTCCTATGATGTTATTAATAGTTACTGACAATTATTGTCAATTAATCGGCAGTACGGGGAAAATTTACTAGGAAATTCGCATGATTGGAATATCTTTTGCGGATTTTTGACCTGAAGAAAGAAAAAACCAGTGATTTGTTTGTTTCTATGGTTACGACATAAGGTCAGCCACCTTCAGAGCTCTAATCCTCCAGGCTTTCCAGCAACCGGGAAAAAAGCAATCCGTCTCAGGAAGGAAAGCAATGTAGATTGAATGTTCGTCAAATGTTGTTATTTTTGGTAGGGACTGTTTCGCTTGGTTGAGTCAGGCAATCGTCAAAACCTCGAACTAAATCATCCGACGAAACACCAAGTAGTGATCCTTGCGAGAGGCGCTTTAGGTCCGTTAAATGGTTTAAATCGTTGAGAAGGCATGTCTGTCTGAAGTCAGTAACGCCAGTTATGAGTAAAAACCGAAAAGCCCCGTCATTGGATTTCAAAAGCGCGTAGAACTCAGACAAGACGTATCCGACATCTCGGTATAACTTTTCATTGCTCATGCTATAAGTTAGCGGGAAGTCGTAATCAACGATGAGGAGAACCAAAGTGCAGGGAGGAATTGTCTTTAACCATCGAGACAGCTGGCTAAAAACCGATGTTCCTTCCTTGTCATAGGAGAAGCCAACCGACCTGAAGCTATCAATCAAAAAATCAGTTAAAGCCTTGCGGAACTCAAAGATCCCGGAGGACGGTTTGAGATTGGAAAAATCCAGCCGAACAACTTTGTAGTTCTGTTTATCTATCCGCAAATTCTCGACTGCAAAGTTTCCAGATGCTTTAAGACCGTTCTTGAACAAAATTTTCAAGGCGGAAGTCAAAAAAGAATTTCCGGATTCTTGTGAAAAAGAGAGGAACCATCTCGCGGGATAGCTAGCCAGTTTGTTAAGGATGTCTGTCTTATCCATTCACACCTCATCTAATTTTGTCTTAGAGAACGGAAGGGCGGTATTGCAATGAAAAGAAGTTTCCGGCTTTTCTTGTTATCTCTTCGACAGTGTTCGTATTTAATGAATTTCGGAGGCCTGAAGACTTGAATCGCCAAATCGCGGCAGCTAAAACGGCATACAACCTATGCCGATCAATTTGATGGTTCAAGATATGCAAAAAGCCCGAAATTTGTACTTTCGAGCTTTGGAGAGAAGGTCAAAAACAGTTATTCGGCTTTAGTTTCCGGAGCAACATAGCCTTCAGGGTGGGCCACGCCTTCGCCGAAGAAATGAGCTTCGATCTGGTCCATCAGCCATTTGCGGGCTCTCGGATCAGCCATGGAAAGGCGGTTTTCGTTAACGATCATAGTCTGAAGATGCTTCCACTGTTCCCAAGCTTCTTTGGAAACATTATTGTAGATTTTCATGCCCAGGGCGCCGGGAAGAGGCGGGTAGTCCAGGCCTTCGGCTTCGCGGCCGAGTTTTACGCAGTTAACCATGTGTGCCATTGGTGTACTCCTAATCATTTATCTCAAAATTGTTTTTCAAGTCTACAAGCATTGGACGCCGCTGACCTAAAGATCTTTTATGAAGATTTGTGAACGACGCTGCCAGTTATACAAACGCCGCTTTTCAATCGGCAAATCGTCAACGCCGGCAGGACGGAATCCGCGTTTTAAGAACCAGTGCATAGTTCTTGTGGTCAGAACAAACAGGCGGTTTAATCCGGCTTTGCGAGCCTGGTTTTCAATGTGGCGAAGCAAACGCTCTCCGTCACCAAAACCCTGGTAGGCGACATCAACGGTCAGCGCAGCCATTTCTCCGAGTTTTTCCTCCGGGAACTGATAAAGCGCGGCACTGCCGTAAATGACGCCGTCGTGCTCGAGAACAGTGAAGTGCGAGATGTCGCGTTCAAGTTTCTCGCGGGGCCGTTTGACAAGGGTTCCGTCCTCTTCAAGCGGTTCCAGCAGTTTGATCAGGCCGGAGACGTCGTCAGAGGTCGCCTGGCGCAGAGACTCCAGATTTTCCATCGTCATCATCGTACCGACGCCGTCGTGAGTGAAGAGTTCGGCCAGAAGTCCGCCGTCCATTGCGTAAGGCACGATGTGAACGCGTTCGACGCCGTGTTCAAGAGCCTTCAAGGCAAACGTCAGGTTGTAGATATCCTCTTCGTCGACAAGCTTGTCGTTAATGAACTCTCGAGCGTCTTCCGCGGTAAGTTCCGTGACCACTTCATCAAAGCGTCTGACACCGTCAACGTTGGTGAGCAGAATTAGCTTGTCAGCCTTAAGGGCGCCGGCAATGGAAGCCGCCAAATCTTCGCTCGTCAGATTGAAAGCTTCGCCCGTCGGAGAGAAACCGAGCGGCGAAATCAAAACGATCCTTCCTCCGTCGAGTTCCCGATGAATCGCTTCGCTGTCAACCTTGCGAACGACGCCGGTGAACTTAAAGTCCACGCCGTCGATGATGCCTAAAGGACGGGCAATCACGAAGTTTCCGCTGACGACTCGGCATTGGCTGTGGGCCATCGGAGTGTTCGGTAAGCCCTGAGAGAAGGCGGCTTCAATATCGAGGCGCGCTTCACCTGCCGCTTCTTTGACGCAGACGAGCGCATCGGCGGTCGTCACGCGAATGCCGTTGACGTACTGAGACTCGATGGCTTTGAGCGACATCAGCTCTTCCACTTGGGGCCGAACGCCGTAAACCAGGACGATTCGTGCGCCGATCGCAGAGATCATGCTGATGTCAGCAATCAAGCTGGAAAAATGTTCTTGAAGGATGGTTTCTCCGGCGAGATCGATGACGATCGTTTTGCCGCGAATGGAATGAATATGCGGTGCGACGCTTCTGAACCATTCCACCCAGGAGTCCATTGAAACCGGAACAATCGGGGATTCTTTGTTTTCTTCTGACATGTCCGTTGAATTAAGAAGGGCTTCAAGTAGTTATTGCTGAAATTTTAATATTTGAGAGGCCGTAATTTTCTCGGAGAAAACGAGCATTGTCTCGATGGTTTCGGAGAAATTTGTTCAAATTGGGACAGTTGGCAGAAGCATTTTTTTGTTTAGAAATAAATAGCTTCGAAAATTTCGAGCAGAAAAAGCCTAAAAAGTTCTATCCTTAACGAACTTTAGAATGAGATATAAGAACCTGGAACTATGGCAGGCGATTTAAGAGATTTAAAAGCAAAGTTACTCGAAGCACAAAAAGCAGAGAAGAAGCCGCAGGCGGTTTCTCAAAAACAAGAGCCTCCGCGCACCAAATTAACATTGAAGAAGCAAACTCCGGCAGCGTCATCCGGAGCATCAGCCGCACCTAAATCTGTAGACGTGAAGCCGCAGCTGCAAAAGAAAAAAACGTCAGAGCCTTCCAAGCGTCCGGCGCCTAAAGGCAAAGGAACTTCTTTAAAAGGCTTTTCAGATTTGAGAGCGCTGCGTAATCAAATCAACGCACCGCAGGAACAGAAGGACAAAAACGAGCCCCAGAAACCTGTTGCCTCCGAGAAGAAGTCCTCCAGAGTGCTTGTTAAAGTAGGAAACGAGGTGCTCCGCAACGTGCCGCCTAAACTCGAGCTGCAGGAAAGCCTTCCTGTCAGCGAACGCGCTGACGAAATCGCCGAGGCGATTAAAAATAACCAAGTCGTGATTGTTTCCGGTGAAACCGGCTCCGGCAAAACCACTCAGCTTCCTAAAATTGCGATGATGGTCGGAAGAGGGCAGAAGGGGCTGATCGGTCACACGCAGCCTCGGCGTATTGCCGCGACTTCGATTGCTAAGCGTATTTCCGAAGAAATGGGCGCCGAAGTCGGCCAAGTCGCCGGATACAAGATTCGTTTTAAAGACGAATTAGAGCCGGGCGCAACGATCAAATTAATGACCGACGGCATCCTGCTGGCAGAGACTCAGCGCGACAGACTGCTTAAAGCCTACGATACGATCATTATCGACGAGGCGCACGAACGCAGTTTGAACATCGACTTTCTCTTGGGCTACCTTCGAGAAATTCTCCCCAAACGCCCGGACCTTAAACTCATTATTACGTCCGCGACGATTGACTCGGAGCGATTTGCCAAACATTTTGAGGACGTCAATAAGAAGCCCGTTCCGATTATTAATGTCTCGGGCCGTCTCTATCCGGTCCAAGTTCGTTATCGTCCGGTCCAAGACGAAGAAGAAAATGACGACCGCACGCTGATGCAGGCTATTGCCGATGCATGTGATGAACTGATGGGTGCAGGCAGCGGCGATATTCTGGTCTTCCTGCCCGGCGAACGTGAGATTAGAGAAGCAGCCGAAGCCTTGTCTCCGGCTGCACGAAAAGGCGTTGAGATTCTTCCGCTTTTTTCCCGCTTAAGCATTGAAGAGCAGGACCGCATCTTTAAGACAGACGGCCGTCGCCGTATTGTGCTTGCGACCAATATTGCAGAAACCTCTTTGACGGTCCCGGGCATCCGATACGTCGTGGACACGGGACTCGCTCGCGTGAAGCGTTACTCCTACCGCAATAAAGTTGAGCAGCTTCAAATTGAACCCATCAGTCAGGCAGCGGCAAAACAGCGTGCCGGTCGATGCGGTCGTGTAGCGAACGGTATTTGTATTCGACTCTACGATGAGAAGGATTTCGAAAAGCGCCCCGAATTTACGGATCCGGAAATTCTGAGAAGCTCCTTGGCAACCGTGATTCTCCGCATGAAGTCGCTGCATCTGACAGATGTTCGCGAGTTCCCGTTTGTCCAGGCACCGCTTCAGCGCGCGATTACTGACGGTTACGATCTTTTGATCGAGCTCAATGCGGTGAAGGAACGCGGCGGCGAATTGACGCCGGTCGGAAAAGAACTTGCAAGGCTGCCGTTAGACGCTCGTCTTGCCCGCATGCTGCAGGCCGCTGCAGAAAACCAGGCTTTGGCCGAAGTACTGATTATTGCTTCGGCAATCAGTATTCAGGATCCTCGCGAGCGTCCTTTGGATGCTCAAGATAAGGCGGCCGCCGCGCACAAGAAGTTTGCCGACGAGAAGAGCGACTTTCTTTCCCTGATTAAGCTTTGGAACTGGACGCAGGATGCGATTGCCAATAAAGAAAGCAATCGACTGCTCGAGCAGAAGTTCCGTCAGAACTATCTATCCGTCAAAAGGCTTCGCGAGTGGCGGGATGTTTACCGTCAGCTGAAAGAGCTTACGCAGGAAATGGGCTGGCGTCTAAACACGGCGCCGGCGACCTATGAACAGCTGCACAAAGCGCTGCTGTCGGGTCTCTTGGGCAATATCGGCATGAAAGACGTCCAGGCTGATTACAAAACACCGCCGTACACAGGTGCCAGAGGCATTAAGTTTTGGCCGTGGCCCGGTTCTTCTCTGGCGAAAAAAGGCGGCAAATGGATCATGGCTTCCGAGCTCGTGGAAACAACCCGTCTATTTGCCAGAACACTGGCCAATCTCGAGCCTGAGTGGATTGAGAAGGTGGGTGCTCATCTGATTAAAAAATCCTGGAGCGATCCTCATTGGGAGAAAAAGGCCGGCAATGTCATCGCTTTAGAGAAGGGCACACTGTACGGACTGCCCGTCTATACAGAAAGAAAGGTGGATTTCTCACGCAAGGATCCGAAAACCTCTCGAGAGATCTTTATTCGCCGAGCTTTGGTAGAAGAAGAACTCGAAAGTCAGGCCCCGTTCTGGCAGCACAACGTCGCCATGATCAACAACATCCGCGAGATGGAACACAAGTCTCGCCGTCCGGATGTGTTGGTGGACGACAGCATGATTTACGAGTTTTACGACAAGAAAATCAGTCAGGATGTGGTTAACCAGCAGACATTCGATAAGTGGCGCGAAAAGGCGGAAGCCGAGAACCCGAAACTTTTGTTTCTGCAGAAGTCCGACTTAATGCGTCATGATGCAGCCGGCATCACGATCGAATACTTCCCGAAGAAGCTTGAGATCGCCGGCATCCCGATGGCGCTGAATTACAACTTTGATCCGGGTTCTCTGCGCGACGGTGTCACGATGACTGTGCCGCTTTATGCCCTGAATCAGCTGGATCCGGTCCGCTTAGAGTGGCTCGTGCCTGGAATGGTCAAAGAGAAAGTTCAGATGCTGCTCAAGAGTCTCCCGCAGCGCTTGCGCCGACATTTTGTGCCGCTGCCGGACTGGGCAAAATCTTTTGCACAGCGCCATGAGGTTCCCGACGGTGATCTTATCGAACTCCTGATTAAAGAAGCTCGGGAGCAGTTCCGCATTGATATCCAGAAATCAGACTTCAAGTTTGAGATGCTTCCGCCGCACCTCAGCATGAACTACAAGGTGGTCGACGAACACGGCAGACAGCTTGCTATGTCCCGGAGCATTCCGCAGTTAAGAAGCGAACTCAGTACGGAAGCCCGCAAAACGTTCCAGAACATTGCCTCTCAGGACAGTAAAGTTGCGGAAGATCTGCAGGATGAGATTACGGAATGGAACTTCGGCGAGCTGCCGGACGTCATGGAGATTAAGAAGAGGGGCATTTCGCTCATCGGTCATCCGGCACTTGTGGATAAAGGCGAGTACTGCTCTTTGGAAGTTTTTGATGATCCGGACCAAGCGGTCCGTATTCATCGACGGGGTTTGATTCGCTTGATCCGTTTGGGACTGAAGGAACAGATTAAGTATCTGGATAAGAATTTGAAGTCGATGCAGACGACGCAGATCCAAGGCGCATCCATTGTTTCTTTGAGAAAGGCCTTTCCGTCTTTTGAAGAGTTAAAGCAGGACGTTATCGATGCCTCGATTGAAACGGCTGCCTTTACCGGAGAACTTCCGGTCAATGAAGAGCAGTTCAGGGAAACGATTGCGGTTGTCAAAGAAAAACTCGGCCTGCTGACGCTGGAGCTGGCACGCCTCTTGAGCTCGATCGTTTCTGAAGCTGCTCTTGCGCAGCAGAAGCTGAATTCGATCAAAAGCTACAAGGAAGTGAGCGAAGACATTACGGCTCAGCTGTCTGATTTGTTTCCGCCGCATTTCCTGCTTACGATTCCTTTCAGCCAGCTTCGCCACTATCCGCGCTATATGAAGGCTATTCAAGTTCGAATCGATCGTTTGAAAAACGATCCCGGCAGAGATGCCGAGCGCATGGCCGAGATTCGTCAGCTTACCGTTAATTACAAGCGGGAGTTGTCTGTCAGAAGAGGCGTCTACGATGCCAAACTGGTCGAATTCGGGAATATGCTTCAGGAGCTGAGGGTTTCTCTTTTTGCGCAGGAACTCAGAACGCCGATGCCAGTGAGCGTCAAGCGTCTGAATAAAATGTGGGATGCGATTCTTCGTGAGCACTAACTACATATTGAGTGAAGTTAGAAAAATGATTAGTAATTTCCCTTATATAAGTGTTTAATTTGTGCGGTGAGGCCGATTTTTTATGGTTTTGCCGAACGAATTGGCGCAAAATAACAAATACTCACCAATTAATGACCTCTTCTCTTCTCCTCTGGATGGAAAAAATGCGTTTATCGGCAGCGATTCTCTGTGCTTTTTTATCGTTTAGTTTTATTGCCGCTCCTACCGTAGAGGCTGCTCAGAAGAAACCGGCGGCTGTTAAAGTCGTCAAGAAAAAAGCAGTGAAAAAGACCGTTGTCGAGAAGACAGCGAAGAAGAAAGTTGTTGCTGCTTCGGCAAAGAAGAAGGCTAAGGCTCCTAAGGCAAAAGCTGCCGGCAAACGGGTCGCGGTGAAAAGCGTTGTTCGTAAACGGGCCTCAGCTCGTTCCTCCAGCCGCAAATTTGCCTCTTCTAAGAACTATCGTCCGAGAAAGGCGATTGACTGGGCTACTTACCGCAGCCGCGGACCTTCCTACGCACAGCTTATAGGCCTGAAGGGCTCCAGCGATCCGCTGGGACTCTCCTCGACGGCCGTGCTCGCCTACGACATGGACACAAACCAAGTTTTGTATGAAAAGAATGCCGATCAGCCCCTGCCGATCGCATCTATTACAAAACTGATGACGGCGCTGGTGATCGTGGAATCCGGCGTCAATTTAGACGACAAGTTCACTGTTACGCGTGAAGACTTCGTTCCTTCGAGCGCTCACTCCAAGCTTCGCATGGGCATGGAGATCTCCCGCCGTCAGGCTTTGCATCTGGCTTTAATGAGTTCGGATAACCGTGCGGCTCATTTCCTCGCCCGTACCTATCCGACCGGAAAAGCACAGTTCATTAAAGAAATGAACATCAAAGCTGCGCTTCTCGGCATGAAAGACTCCGTCTTCTATGACTCTATCGGTTTGAATAACGACAATCGCTCTTCTGCGGTGGATCTGTCTTACCTCATCACAGGCGCGAGCGAATATGCACTCATCCGTGAACTCTCGACTACGCCGGAAGCTTCCTTCCGTATCGGCAAGCGTGAAGTCATCAGCAGCACCACGAACCGTCTGATTAAAGACGAAGATTGGGACATCGAGCTGCAGAAGACTGGTCTGACGACAGCGGCCGGCTACTGCATGGTCATGCAGGCGCACGTCGACGGAAAGAATGTTGCATTCATCTTCCTCGACTCTCCGAATAAGTACGCTCGCGCCAACGACGCAGAAAAACTTCGTTCATATTTGAGCCGTGAAAGCGTTGTAGCTTCGAATTGATCGCTGAATCGATCTAAATCATCACAAGTGACGCATTGGACTAAAAGTTCAATGCGTCATTTTTAGGGAACCTCTGCACAAAAGGTGGGTGATATGCTATAATTAGCACACTACCGA
>Freddie_p1__coassemble_1003_pt1 | contig 18952 bp, 15 predicted proteins | sample Freddie_p1__metabat2_low_PE_013 | metagenome-assembled genome bin Freddie_p1
AGGAAGCTGAGTATGTATAGGTTTGATTAGATATTCAATGGCTAGTCATTAGCCCCATGGAAACTGTCCTTGCGGCGGATCAAGCGCCGGTTCTGCCATTGCCGTTGCAGCCGGTTTTTGCGATGCAGCGTTAGGTACTGAAACCAGAGGAAGCTTAATGATTCCAGGTTTCAGGAATGGCGTTTTTTCTTTTAAACCGACGCGAGGACTAATCTCCAGAAGCGGAATAATTCCGCTGTCTTCGTCTTTCGATGCGCCGGGCGTATTGGCCCGAAATCCCGAGATCATGAAAAAAGTTATCTTAGCCATGGTCGGCGTTGATCTGGAAGATGATCAATCCTTTGAATTAACAAAAACGGAATCAAATCCCAGCAGAAAAAGAATCATCTGCTGTGTAAACCGCAGTCTCGGAGAGATGGAGTTACTGCAAACCGAGCTGCGTCCTTTCTTAGCTCAACTAAAACTCAATGGATTCGAGATTACCTTTGTGGATCTTCCGGATGTAAGTTTCGATTACAAAACAATTAGTTCGGCCGACATTCGATCTGATATGGCGAAGTTCTTACAACGATTTGGCTCAGACAATGAACCCAGATCTTTCGAAGAACTCGTTGAAAGATATCGTGAAAGGCCGAATGCGCATTTATATGGCATGGAGCGTTTGGAAGACGCTCTGGCTATGCCTCAAATTCAAAAATCAGATTTGAAGAAATTGGTTCAGGAAAATGTGGCAAAAGCCAGGGACTTAATCAATAGCATACTGGATCGTTACGATGGTGACTTTGTTGGTTTTCTGAACTTCGTAGACTGGTTCTCCATCGGAGGAGGACCTAGCTGCACTTTGCCGGTTTCTTTTGAAACTAAACCGCCAATTTCTATCATGTTAGGCTCGAGAGTCGGTAATGATTTAGCTCTTCTTAATATCGTTCAAGAATTTTCTGAGATTGCAAAAGCGACTCAATATACTGAAAATTAAAACATAAAACAGAATGATCATCCTTATCGCCGGCGACACTCATACAGGTAAGACGAATCTTGCTCAAAAATTGCTCGAACATTTCAAGATTCCGTATCTTTCTATTGATCACCTAAAGATGGGACTCATCAGAAGCGGAAACTCAGATCTCACTCCGGAAAGCGACGATGACGCTTTGACGGAAAAGCTGTGGCCAATCGTCCGTGAAATGATCAAAACTTGACTCGAAAACAACCAGAGCCTAATCGTCGAAGGGTGCTACATTCCTTGGGACTGGCAAAAAGATTTCTCAGAAGAAGAAAGAAAATCAATTAGTTATCTTTGTCTAATTTTCAGTCGGTCTTATTTGGAAAAGAACTTCGATCAGATCAGAAAACACGAAAACGTCATCGAACAGAGGCAATGCTCACAGCTCTCTTTGGATGACATGATTTCGTGCAATGAGAGAAATTTTCAAAACTGCTTGAAATACCACCTAGATCATATTGACATAGATGACAAATACGAAGTTTTTCCGCAGGCCCTTGCCGGTATTGAAAACCAATTGAAAGATGTTTCGGACGTTTGTGCAAAGAGAAATAGTCTCGAAGAAATCAAATATTGAAGATCTCTCGAGTTCTAGCTCCAAACGCTGCGGCATCTTCTTCAATGGTTTTTTGAACTTCAGCTAATAAAATTTGAACGTCGTCGGCAAGTATTTGCGAAAGGCCGGAGATTTTTCTCATGTCCAAAGTATGTTCGGGGCAGGCTTCTACGCACCGTTTGCAATCCACACATCTAAGCGGATCTGCAAGCAGTTTAAATTGACCGTCCTTCTCTCGTGAGGTTAAACAGCCGGAAGGGCAAAGAAGCACACAGATGTTGCACCCGGTACAAGTGTTTTTGTGAACAACCGGAAGCGGAAATATCTTCTCAGGAATTTCATACTCCGGTTTTTTCTTACGGATCAGCTTGATGCAGTCGATTAACATCTCTCGATCAAGCATTGGGAAAACTTTCTCAATTTTTGGGGCATTGCCTTTTAAGCTGGCTATTTCCGACTTTTCCAGCAATTCATTAGAGATCTTTCTAAAGATCTTTCTTCGCTTTAAATTCTCTAAGGCTTCAGATGCTGTTTCAACAATTTCAATATTCGGCTGGATTTTCAGTATGTCAGAGAGTCTGGAAATTTTTTGAGCCATGCTTTTGGCTGGGTCTCCTTCGGTATTGCTCGCGCAGTTTCTGCAGTTTTCGCAATAAACAACAACTTTGGCTTCCGTTGTTAATTGGGCTAATACAAGCAGGACTGGGTTCAAACCTCCTAAACAACCGATGGAAATTCGTTCTTTTGCTTGCGAAGATTTAGGACAAGCAAAGACGGCGGGTAAGTTGGTCAATTGATTTTTTTGATTCTGTTCAGTTATTTTTTTGATTTGGAACAGAGCGGAATAAAGAGGATATTTTGCAAAAGCAAATGCCTCAGTAGGGCAAGAACTCACACAAGCACCGCAAGACGAACATTTGCTATTTTCTAAACTGATCGTACTGTTATTTAGGAAAACAGCTTTTTCTCGGCACGCGTCAACACAGCGACGACAAGAAGATTTTGGGAAAAGCGTTCTAACGCATCGGTTTTGCTCAAATGTCAGCTTGGCTTTGTGAATGTCTAAAGCTTGCTCTCCGTACCTTTTTTCTATTTCAGAACGGCAGAGTCCAAGAAGATCCGTAATCACCTGTGCTTCGTTAAGGGCCATTTTCTTTCGGGTGGTTGTTATGACATCTATTCTAGGTGATGGCAGAAAGAACTGGATAAAAAAATCGCCCTCCGAAAGTGATTGGAGAGCGAGTAATTAGGAGAGATTTGAAGAATTGAATTTTGCAGGGACTATTCTGCTGGCTTCTCTTTCAATCGGGTTATTAATTCTTTCTTTAGTTCGTCAAGAAGAGGCGGTAAGGTCTCGGTGCATTTCCCATAAACTCTATGATTGAATTTGGAATATGGGTGGATGAGCGGATCTAAATCAAGATTGATTCTTAAAGATGCTTTAGTTTCTCTCACGAAATCAGCAGCTGGGTAGACGGTGCCGGAGGTTCCGACGGAAATAAAGACACAGGCTTTCTTGAGGTACGAAGGTATCCAATCCATGCCGTAAGGAATTTCTCCGAAAAGCACGACATTGGGTCTCACTGCAAAATTGTTCGCTCCGCAAACCGGACAAACTTGTTCCCGTTGGTAGAAGCCGATTCTGGGGAAGGTCTTTTTGCACTTTCGGCACTGGGAAGTTTGGAAATCACCGTGCAGATGGAAAACTCGCGGAGAGCCGGCTAATTCGTTCAGATTATCCACGTTTTGTGTGACATGGATCACATCACAAAAAGCAGCGACGTCTTTCTGAAATTCTGCAATCGCTATATGGGCCGCGTTAGGGCGGCAGGGTTCAGCGTTCTTGATTCTTTCGTTGTAGAAGTCGAAAACATCTTGAGTGTGTCTTTCAAGCGCTCCGATAGAAGCGAGTTCCTTAGGATCGTATTTTCTCCAAAGGCCGTTGGCATCTCTAAAAGTCGGGATTCCGCTCTCTGCCGAAAGACCGGCTCCGGATAAAATGAAAACCAGCGGCCGCTCTCCTTTAAATGTCAACTCTTTGAAATTAACTTCCATAATTTTTCTCCTGATTAGCTTATTAATCAGACCAATGAAATATCTGTCTTATAAGTAATCTTAAGCAGAGCAGCGTTATTATCTGTCGCGCTAAAAAGCGGAAGACCTCCGTAGAACCTAAGCAGCAGAGAAGAGCGGAGATACAAAAAGGGGATCGGAAAAATTCCGATCCCCGAACATGTTAGAGATCAAAAGATCTCAGCTATTGGAAAGATTAGTTTCCTTTAGCAGCATGTGTACCGGCGTCACGACCGAAAGTCATGATGTCAGCAATGGCGTTGCCGCCCAAACGGTTAGAACCGTGGATACCGCCTGTGGTTTCACCGGCAGCATAGAGACCCGGGATAACCTTACCGTTGGCGTCAAGAACCTGAGCCTTGGTATTGATTTCCAGACCGCCCATGGTGTGGTGAACAGTCGGAACCTTCTGGCAGGCGTACCAAGGACCTTCTGTCATCTGCTTGTCAGCCTTGTTGTTGGCGACGAAGCCCAGCGGATCCTTGTATGTACCGGCGACAACACCGTTGTAGTCTTCAACAGCCTTCTTCAGGTTGGCAGCAGGCATGTTGAGTTTCTTGGCCAGTTCGTCAAGTGTCGGAGCAGAAACAACACGACCGAGGTCGATCATGTCTTTCATCTTGGCGCCGTTGGCGTCAACCCAGTCAAGAGACGGATAGCGGAGGTGGTTAACCAGGACGTAGTAAGTAGAACCGGGCTGTGCAAAGATAGCCTTAGCCAGAACGTCACGAGGAGCACCTTCGTTGACGAAGCGGTTGCCTTCCTTGTTAATGAACAGACGGTTGCGGCCGGATGTACGAACCATTTCCATCAAACCGGTACCCGGTGTTCCGCAGGGATGAACCTGAATGTCGGACATACCGATAACATGTGCACCGACTTTTTCACCCATGATGATGCCGGAACCCTGAGCGGACTTGTTGAAGTTCGTGCAGCCGATACCCTTGCCGAGGTCATAGTCTTTGAACACGCCGGTGTTGACTTTCTGACGAAGAGCAACGTTAGCACCGAAGCCGCCGGTTGCCAGGATGACGCCCTTGTCAGCCATGAACTTGGTTGTCTTGCCGGTGTGGTTGTCTTTAGCTATAACTCCGATAACACGGCCGGCCTTGTCCTGAATCAGGGAGACAGCGTCCATGTCGGTGTAGACCTTCATGTCGTTGCCATGAGCGGCGATGTATTTTTCAAAAGAACGAATGTAGGTGTTGCCGGACGGAGTAGCAGGATAGTGAGAACGCTGCCACAGAGCACCGGTAGCGGTACCGACTTCATCTTTGAACTTAACGCCGATGCTTTCAAGCCAGTGAACAGACTCTAAAGCATGGTCAGTCAGGTAATGAACGAGTTCAGGATTGCCGATATTGTGGCCGCCCTTCATGGTCTGTTCATAGTGTTTCTGGATAGAGTCTTCGATACCCTGTTTGCCTTGACGCTGCGGGTCAGCTGCGTTCAAAGCGCCTTCGGAAACGTTAGTAGAGCCGCCGAGGATGCCGAGTTTTTCAAGAACGATAACTTTGGCACCGGCCTGCTGAGCAGCGATAGCGGAAGCCAAACCGGATCCGCCGCCGCCGACAACAACGACGTTGGTCTTGATTTCAGCAGGAAGAGCAGTGTATTTTTCGCTGTTCTTCATCAGCTTGGCCATGTCAGCCTTGGAAACCTTGGCTTGTTCGAGTGCTTTCTTAACTGCGCCCTTCAATGCGAAGGAAGTAATCGTTGCGCCGGTAACATTGTCTACGCCGAGAGACTGGCGATCGATAATCTTCTTGGACAGTTTATCCAGAGCGACTTTGCCGACACCGATGGTTTCAAGGTTGTCAGGATATTCAATCTTTTCAATCTTGTTCTTGCTGACGGTTACCTTGACGGTGAAGGCAGCATTATGACCGTTGACTTTTTCAGTATAAGTTCCGGGTGTATAAGTGACTGCATTGGCTGCGAGTGCAACGCCGGCAAGTCCGACAGCCACGGGAAGTTTGGTCAAAAGCATTAGTTTTCTCCTTTGGTAGGTACGGGAAAGGTCCATACCGTTGTCTTACAAAAGTACCTACAAGAGGTACTTATTACAAATTGTAAGAGTCAATAGGAGAAAATGAATAGGTATAAATACTATGAGTTATCGTCTTTCTGACTGACCTTCTTTTTGCCAACCATTCCGGAGAGCTTGTCGCTCAGCTTCTGGAGCGAAGAGAGGTTCTCTTCCTCGATGTCATCATGAAGCCCCTTAATCTGACGTGATATAAGGAGGGCGATCGTTAAGATGAGAATTGAAACGGATGTAAGAAGAATCCACTTGCTCGTCAGATGTTCCATATTAATGATGAGGTAACGAGCAACGGCCACGACAGTGATGACCAGAGGCGTCTTGAGTTTTAACTCATGTTGGCCGAGAGAATACTGTCTGACCATCGACAAAATCTCGATGAATAAGAACAAGAGCAGTAAGTTGGCTAATCCGATGCTCTTGGTGACAAACATGTCATAGCCTTCAGCCACAATCGCGACTGCTGTCGCAATTGTGATAATGATTAGGGCCCCTGCCTGAATGATCAGAAGAAGGGTTTCAAATTTGTCGTTAATTTTGGCGATGATTGGCTTGTTCATTTTTTTCTTAATTAATGTGGGTCTCGTGATCCGTGCCTGCATTATGAGAAAAAAAACATGGTCTGTGCGGGTTAGCAAGCAGCTTACTACCAAGAATGGGCGAAGTTGATTGCAAGTTTCAATGGCACCGCTGTCGATAAAACAAATTTTTGGCGTTAATCAATTGAAAATAAAGAGAAATCCATTCCACAAGAAGTCAAAAAACTGCCGCTGATTAATTTAGCTTGCGACATAACAAACAAAAAATACTTATTTCTATATTTTGTGAGGATTCCTTCGATTTGAGTGTTTAGAATTGGAGCACATTTTTGCCGACAAACGGCAACGATGATTAAGAGGAGGGGCGTCAAGTTTGTCACTCATTGGTGAAGGAAACTTGTCCTCACAAAAGGATGCGGAATAACGAATAAACGCACTCGGTAAAAGTATGGAAGGTATTTCTCTCATTTCTACCTTAGCAATCGGTTTCGGTGTCGCTTTGGTTCTTGGCTTTTTGGCAGAAAAGTTAAAAGTTCCGGCGCTGGTCGGTTACTTGCTCGCGGGTATTTTGGTTTCCCCGTCCGTTTTCGGTTTTGATGTGGACTTGAACTTGGCCAACCAGTTGGCTGGAATCGGCATCATGCTGCTGATGTTCGGCGTGGGACTTCATTTCTCCTTGACGGATCTTTTGAAGGTCAAAGGACTAGTCGTTCCGGGCGCGATATGCCAGATGCTCTTGTCTGCCTTGATTGGGTTCGGTTTGAGCTGGCTATGGGGATGGGATATCGGACACTCCGTGCTTCTAGGGTGCTGCTTGTCCTGCGCTTCTACCGTAGTCGTGCTTAAGGCCTTGGAAGCCCGAGGCATGCTGGAGGGGTTCGACGGCAACGTTGCAGTGGGCTGGCTGATCGTGCAGGACATGGTCACGGTCTTGCTATTAGTTCTCCTGCCGCCAATGGCTTCTGTGTTCACCGGTCAGGCTCAGACTTCTTCTCAGCCGCTCTGGCAGCTGCTTCTTATAACCTTAGCTCAAGTTGTCGTCTTTATCGTGCTGATGCTCGTGGTCGGTCGCCGTCTGCTGCCGTACCTTCTCTGGCAGGTTGCTAAAACCGGTTCTCGCGAACTCTTTACGCTTTGCGTCTTGGCAGTGGCGATCGGCATTGCCTTCGGTGCTGCTGAAGTTTTCCATGTCTCCTTTGCCTTGGGCGCTTTCTTCGCCGGCATGGTGATGCGCGAATCCAAGTATGCGCATAGAGCAGCCGTGGAATCCCTTCCGCTGAGAGATGCCTTCTCGGTCATTTTCTTCGTCGGCGTCGGCATGATGTTCAATCCGATGGTGATCGTCGAACATCCTTGGCACCTGCTTTGCGTCCTGCTTTTGATCCTCTTCATTAACCCGATCATTGCCGCGTTATTAGTGATGTTGTTCCGTTATCCCTTGCACACTGCCTTGACACTCGGCGCGTGTTTGGGACAGATCGGTGAATTCTCGTTCATCTTGGCGAGCCTCGGAAAGTCCATGGGCATCGTCTCCGACGAGGGCATGAATCTCGTCTTGGCAACCGCGATTTTGACGATTGCGCTTAACCCGATTGCTTTTGCCACACTGCCGAAAGTTGCTGAATTCCTTAAAAAACGCAGCAAACTGGCTCGTATTTCGGCTGCTCGTCCGGATCCGCAGTCTCTTATGCCGGATGAAATCGAAAAGAAGAAAATCACCGGTCATATCGTGATTGTGGGTTACGGTGACGTAGGCTGCAAGTTAACCGCAGCCCTGCAGAAAGATGAAATCCCTACCGTCATCGTCGATAAAGACGATTCTCTGGTGGCTCAGCTGCGCAAAAACGGTTACACCGCTATTCAGGGTGATGCGATTGATCCTTCTGTTCTGCTTCAGGCCCACGTGCAGAACGCAGCCGTGATCGTTCTCACGATCCGCGATGAGATTTTAGAACGCAAGGTTGTCGAAACTGCCAAGCTGATCAATCAAGGTATTAAGGTTATCCTTCGAGCAGCTACCGACCAAGAAGCTAACCACTTCAGAGCGGATAACTTAGGAACCGTTGTTCAGGCATCGGTAATCCTGTCCCAAGAAATGGATAAATTGGTTCGCCAAGCAATCCTTAAAGGTGACTCTCCGGTTGACGAAGAAATCGCGGTTAATAGTGACGTCAACCCGGCGCCTCCGGCTCAGCACCCTGAGGTCAATCCTTGATGCTTTCTTTATCCGGAAGCAGAGATTCTCAGCTTCCTTTAGAGTCGCTCTAAACAACAAATGTGATTTGTTCTTTTATACAAAAAGGACAAATGAGCGGATTAAGAGTTTTTCTGTTTGATTATTAGAAGTTTTTTGCTGAAAAATTGGCGATTCTAAGATGGGCGGAGAGCTCCGATTTGTCAGCCTCAGAACTCTTTCCTAACAGTAGAATATTGCGTGAATTTGCCTGATGTTCTGAATAATTTCAACCAATCAGGAGAATCAATCGACTGACAACGCCGGCCCGGCTTAGTCAGGTTTGATGAAATTTTCGCAATCTGCATTAAATTTTTGCCCGCGTAGGACAAACTAACGATGAGTCATAGTTTTAGCTTGATTTCGACCTTGGCGATCGGTTTTGCGATTGCCTGGGCGCTCGGCTTCCTCATGGAACGCATCAAAGTACCGGCACTGGTCGGTTACTTGCTCGCCGGTATTATTATTTCGCCGGCAACACCCGGATTTGTGGGTGACGTCAATATTGCTTCCGAACTCTCCGAAATCGGTGTCATGCTGCTGATGTTCGGTGTCGGCCTGCATTTTTCAATGTCGGACCTCATACGGGTCAAGAATATTGCGGTTCCCGGTGCAATACTCCAGATGGGACTTGCCACCTGTTTGGGAGCAGTGCTGGCCCATTTCTGGGGCTGGCCATGGGGACAAAGCATTGTCTTCGGCATGTGTCTCTCGTGCGCATCCACGGTTGTGCTTCTTAAAGGATTGGAAAGCCGCGGTATTCTGGAGAGTGGCGACGGCCAAATTGCGGTCGGTTGGCTGGTTGTGGAAGACATCATGACGGTTTTAATCCTGGTGCTTCTGCCTCCGCTGGCTTCTCTTCTGGGTTCTCCGCTGCAAAACACCGAGGCTTCTTTGCCGCTTTGGCAGATTATCGGCATCACGCTGGCTCAAGTATTCGGCTTCATCATCCTGATGCTGGTGGTCGGGAAAAGATTGCTCCCTTGGCTTCTTCGCCAGGTTGCTAAGACGGGTTCCCGCGAGCTCTTTACGCTTTCAGTGTTGGTATTCGCAATCGGTATAGCCTATGGCGCCGCACAGATTTTCCATGTCAGTTTCGCTTTGGGTGCCTTCTTCTCAGGCATGGTGATGCGTGAAAGCCGTTATTCCCACAGAGCTGCCATGGAGTCGCTGCCGCTGAGAGACGCTTTCGCAGTGATCTTCTTTGTCGGCGTGGGCATGATGTTTGACCCGAAAGTTCTTTATGAACAGCCTTTGCATGTCTTGGCAGTGCTCGCCATTATTATTCTTGGCAAAGGTCTGGTTGCTTTCGGTTTAGTGCTGCTGTTCCGCTACACACTTCATACCGCTTTAACGGTAGCAGCCGCGCTTGCACAGATCGGTGAATTCTCCTTCATCCTTGCGGCTCTCGGTTTACAACTGAAGATTCTGCCGCAGGAGGGTATGAGCTTAGTTTTGGCCGGTGCCATTATTTCTATCGCTTTGAATCCGTTTGCTTTTGCAACGATCGGTCCGGCTCGTGATTTCATTAAGAAACGCTGGGCTTTTGCCAGAAGAATGGATGCACGAATTGATCCGATGTCTCTCATGCCGGACAGTGTCGGCAGTGACATTCTCCATGGCCATGTTGTCTTGGTGGGGTACGGAGAAAAGGGCAAGATTATTCTTGATGAGCTTCTGCAAAGACACCTTTCTGTCGTGGTCGTGGACGATCACCATGCGGTGGTTGAAGAACTGCGGGAAAAGAAGGTCAACTCCATTTACGGCGACGCGACCGATCCGGCGATTCTCATTCAAGCTCATATCCACGAAGCGGCTATTCTCGTTCTTGCCATCGATAACGAGATCCTCTGCCGCAAGATTGTGGAAACGGCCAAGATCCTTCGTCCGACGATTGAAACGGTCATGCCTGCTGAAAATGAGGAAGACGCTAAAGCTCTAAAGGCGGACGGTGTCGCTCAGGCTTTTGTGCCGGACGAACTCTTGGCGCAGGCTATTGTCCAATTCACAATGAGCCGATTCGGCAAAGAGTCTGAGGATCAAAAGATCCGAGAGGAGGAAGCAGAAGAGCAGAAAGCAATAGAGCGGGGAGCTCTATAGCACTGTTCAAGCTTTCTTGAATCATTTGAACCCGAACAGAAACAGGCGCTTTTGGCGCCTGTTTCTGCTTCAGTTAGTTAAGTTTAGTACTCGGTTCCGGAAGTATCTCCGGCAGGTCTTGCCTGGGCAGGAACCACTAAAACCAAGTTCGGCTGGGTCTTAGAAGCCTGCGGAAGCGGCGCAACTTCGGCAAGTTTGCCGTGTTTTTTACGCAGCTCTTCGATATCTCCGAATTCGATGGCGCGGTTAGGACAGCTTTCTACACAGATCGGCTGAAGTCCTCTCTGTAAGCGATCTAAGCAAGCATCGCACTTACGCATCTTGTGAGCAGTCTCATCTAATACCGGTGCATGGTATGGGCAGGCCTGAGCACAAAGTCCGCAGCCGATGCACTTTGTCGCATCGATAACCACCAAACCGTCCTCAGCGCGTTTGTGATGTGCCTTTGTCGGGCAAACCTTGACGCAGGCCGGGTCCGAACAGTGGTTGCAGCCTAAGCTGACGTAGTAGCCGAACACGTCTTGTGCCCAGGATCCGTCAGCAGCCTGTTTCCAGTTTCCGCCGGCATACTCATGAACTTTACGGAAGTTCATGCCAACAGGAAGGTTATGTGCGTCCTTGCATGCCACGGCACAGGTCTTGCAGCCGGAGCATTTTGATACGTCAACAAAAAATCCAAGTTGTGTCATCTTATTCTCTCCTAGGCCTTACGGACTTCTACAAGGTTGGTGTGCTGAGGATTGCCTTTAGCAAGCGGACTCGGGCGCAGCGAGGTAAGCGTATTGATGTTGCCGCCAATGTCCACGACCTTGCCGTTCTTTTTGACCGGCGTGTACCAAGCGCCCTGAGGAATGCTCACAACGCCCGGCATAATTCTTGAAGTGACTTTTGCCGGAAGTTCGACGATACCGCGATCGTTAAAGATCTGAACTAAATCTCCGTTGTTGATTCCGCGTGCTTTAGCGTCCAAAACGTTTATGAAGACAACGTCCGGATGCTGTTCTCGCAGCCAGGGGAGGTTGTGGAAGGTGGAGTGAATACGGCCGTGATGGTGGAAACCGTAGCACTGCAGAGGATATTTCTTCTGCAGGTCGTCGCCATACATTTCCCAGTTTCTGAAATAGACCGGAATCGGAGAAATCACATCACCGGGCTTGAGTTTCCAGGTATTGGCGATATTGTTAAGACGTTCGGAATAAATCTCGATCTTGCCGGACGGTGTCTTAAGCGGGTTCTTAACCGGGTCGGCTCTGAATTCAGAAAGTGCGACCGGATTCTTTCTCCAGCCGTAGACTTGAGCAGGACCGCCTTTCCAGAACGTATCCCAATCAGGCAGCTGAGGTACTTTCTTACGTGTTTCGTTGTAGCACCATTCGAGCCACTGCAGCTGAGTTCTGCCTTCCGTGAATTCCTGTTCTTTGCCCAGTTCTTTGGCGATTAAGCGGCAGATTTCGTAAGAGGTCTTCTGATCCCACTGAGGTTCGACAGCCTTGTGCATCGGCAGCATAGAAGTCGTACCCCCGTTGGAGCCGCCTTGACAGGCAATGTCGTCGGTTTCAGGACCGAGGACGTCCGGAAGAAGAATATCCGCATAACGGCAGGTCGGAGTCATCATGTTGTCGCAGACAACGATGAATTCGCACTTAGAAGTGTCGCGCAGGATCTTATCCGTCGCGTTGGAATCGGAATGCTGGTTAATCATGGTGTTGCCGCCGGAGTTCACGATCATCTTGATGTCGTGATCCAGCTTCTTGACGCCGCGCATACCGTCAGTAATGTCGGTCATGTCTTTGCCGCGAACAATAGCATCCGTCCACATAAAGACAGGAATCGTCGCTTTGACCGGGTTCTTGCCGATCGGCAGATAAACAGCAGGAAGAGAAGAGTTGCCTTCTGCATCACCCGGGTTCGTACCCGGCAGGCCGACTTGACCTAAGAGAATCGGAAGCATGGCAATGGCGCGTGCGGTTTCTTCGCCGTTGGCCTGACGCTGAGGACCCCAGCCCTGAGAGACGAAGCAAGGCTTGGTGGTTCCCATTTCTTTAGCAAGCTGAACAATGGTCTCTGCCGGGATACCTGTGATCTTAGCGGCCCATTCCGGAGTCTTAGCGATTCCGTCTTTGCCTTTGCCGAGGATGTGGCTCTTATAGTCACTGCCTTTTGCGGCAGAGGCGGGGAGTGTTTTCTCGTCGTAGCCTACGCAGTATTTATCCAGGAAGTCCTGATCAACCCAGTTGTTTTTGATGAGCTCGTAGGCAATAGCTTCGACCAAGGCAGCGTCTGTACCTGGACGAATCGGAATCCACTGATCCATGCCCGCTGCAACAGTATCGTTGTACATCGGGTCAATCATGATGGACTTCGGATGGCCTTTATCTTTAGCGCATTCGAGCTGATAGCCTTTTCCGCCGCCGGAGCCGCGTGTGACTAACGTATTGCCGCCGAAAGTCACATAAAGTTTGGCGTTAGCGATTTCGCTCATATCGGAGCCGGGGCGTCCGCCGTAGGTGTAGGGCATCGCTGCGCCGATCTGAGCGGTGGAGTAAGAACCATAGTACTTGAGGTAGCCGCCCATGAGGTTGAGCAAGCGCCACCAAGCACGTCTGGAGTTCACCAGTGACTGCTGGCCGGAGCAATACTGCCAGTAAAGAGATTCATTGCCGTATTTTTCAACGGTTCTCTTGAGGTTGTCAGCCACAGTCTTGATGGCTTCGTCCCAAGTGATGCGTTCAAATTTACCTTCTCCGCGTTCGCCCACGCGTTTCATCGGATATTTCAGTCGATCCGGTGAGTACAGACGCTGTCTTAATGCACGGCCGCGCAAGCAAGCGCGAATCTGACGATGATCGCACGCGTCACCTGCAGTGTTATCGGTTTCAACGCGAATAACCTGGCCGCCTTTGACAAAGCAGCGCTGAGGGCAGCGCTGTCCGCAGTTGATCACGCAGGCGTTCCAATAGAAGGGTTCAATTTCTTTGACCGCTTGAGCAACGGCTTTAGAGATCGGGTTCATCAAGAAGCTGCCTGCAGCGACGCTAAGGGCTGAAAAACGCAGGAAACTTCTTCTTCCGAAAGTGCTCTGAGGAAGATTGAACATTTGTTCTCCTTGTTCTTAATTTGGGGTGGGTAAAACAAAGATTTTGGGACTTTGTTTAACCTAATTTTAGGTAGTCCCTTTAGATTAGGTCAATAGTATGAATTAGGAAGAAACGAGTAAGCGTTTTCTAGGAGGAAGAGGAAGAACGAGAATCCCTCTCAACAAATGATTAGCGAACAAAGATACGCAGCAATTAAGAAGAAAGAACCTAATATTTGTTTTTCTTACGGATAGAAAAAAGGCCTCGCAAAAGAGGACTAAGTGAAAAATAGTTTTAGGTGAAGTCCGGCCGGACGTAAAGTTCACCGGGCGTTGCCACAAAGCCCAAATGTTCGGAAATATCATCCGCAGTGTGTTTGATTTCGCTGATCCAGCCTTCCAAGAAACTGCTGGCCGGAGAGGAGATCGAAAGGCAGGCGACTAATTTGCCGGAGTCATCTCGAATGCCGGCTGCGACACAGCGAACACCCATTTCCAGTTCTTCTTCATCTCGTGCAAAGCCCAGCGTTTTAATCTTAGAGATTTCAGTCAGAAGGGTGTCGATATCTCCGATGCTGTTCGGTGTGGACTTTTCAAGATTGGTTCTTAGCGCATAAGCGCGGATCTGTTCAAAAGAATCTTCTGCTAAAAAGAGTTTTCCGGAGCTTGTCGTGTGCAGGGGAGCGGTGGCGCCGATCGTCCGTACGACCTGAATGCCGGGACGCTCACGCATAATGCGGTCGATATAGACGATGTTGTCGTTTTGACGAATCGAGAGATTGACTGTCTGACGCGTGAGATTATGAAGACGCTGCATTCCGGTTCTTGCCGTATCGCGAACCGAGATTCTTTCTCTTACCAAGTTTCCGAGCTGAAGAAATCGCAGGCCTAAGCGGTATGTGCCGGCAGAAGCGCCTTTTTCCACAAAGCGAAGGCGAACTAAATCGGAAAGGATACGGTGGCAAGTAGAGATGTGAAGGCAGGTTTCGTCAGAAATGACCTTCAAATTCACGGGATCGTGATGTTGGGTCAGGACGCGAAGAATTGCACTGGCCCGATCAAGTACTTGAATATTTGCTTTACTAACGGACTGATCCATGGGACTGCATCTGTTTTTATTGATAAATCAAAGGCGGTTATATCAACCGCCCCTGATTGTTATTTTAGATTTTTTGCAATAATTTCTGCGATATCTGAGATAGAAATTTCAGATAGTGATTTTTCCTGAGATTTCGCCGAATCAAACATGGATAAACAGAACGGGCAGCTGGTCGCAACCTTATCGCATCCCGTATCGTTGACAACCGCCTTCAGACGAATCACGTTCAGACGTTCCGGCGCATCCGTATCGGTCCAGAACTGTCCGCCGCCGGCGCCGCAGCACGTGGTGCAGGTACCCCATTCTTTAGGATCGACCGTCTCTAAGCCTTTGACTTTATTCAAATCAAATCTAGGCGCGTTCACAATGCCGTTGTAGCGAGCGTAGTAGCAAGCGTCATGGATAGCGACTCTTTCTCTTTCAGAAAGTTCGGCCTTGAGTCTGCCGGCATCCATCTGTTCCGCAATGAACTGCAGGTGCGAAATCACGTTGAACTGACCGCGTTCAAACTCCGGATACTCGTTCTTCAGTGTGTTGAAGCAGTGCGGGCAGGCAGCCAGCAGACGGCTGAAGTTGTACTGACGCAGATTATCAATGTTGGTTTGTGTCTGGATCTGATAGAGATACTCTTCACCGACTCTGCGGGCAAATTCGGCGTTGCACATTTCTTCCTGCATCACGGCAAAAGACAAGCCGGAATGCTTGAGAATCTTGATCATTGCCTTGGCAATCTTCTGATTGCGTTTGTCATAGGCAGCAGAGCAGCCGACCCAATAAAGAATGTCGTAATGAACGCCGGGTTCGGCAAAGGGAACGTCTAAGCCTTCCAGCCAAGCCCAGCGGGCATCCGGGTCCAAGCCCCAAGGATTGCCGACAGACTGAATATTCTGAAGCGTTTTAGCCACGCCTTCGGCGAATTGGCCTTCTTCAAGAGCCAAGGAGCGGCGCATCTGCTGAATCGTATTGACAATTTCAATGCGGGAAGGGCACTGCTCGACACAGGCACCGCAAGTGGTACAAGCCAGGAGCGATTCTTTGGAAACGACATCCGGGACCAAGACTTCTTCGGTCTTGGTGTAGCCTTCCATCATTCGTTTCTTCAGAGAAAGAATGATCTCTCGCGGATCCAAAGGACCGCCGGCACGGTTGACCGGGCAGACAGCCGTGCATCGGCCGCATTCAACACAGGCATCAAAGTTCAGACGGTCGTGCCAGTTGAATTGACCGAACCTGGAGATACCGAAGCTTTCCTGTTCTTCGATGTTGTCGATTTTTTCCACGAGGCCGCGCGGCTTAGTCCGCTGCCAGTAGATGCTCGTCGGGCTCTTATACATATGGGCGAAGTACGTCATCGGAATGGCGGCGACGAACATTAAGGAAATAATGCCGTGGAAGATCCAAATATAGAGGTGCTGAGCTTCCAGCTGCTCCTTGGTCATGCCGGAGTAGAAAACTTTGGCAAGGAAGTTTCCGACAGGAGACCAAGAGGCATAGGGAGGATTCTCGGCAGCTAAACGGAGTGCCTCAACGATATAACCGGTAAGAATAATGACGGTAAGAGAGCCTAAGATCCACAAGAAGCGGACCGATTTCTCATACTGTTTGCCCTGCTTGATAAAGCGGCGGTAAAAGGCCATGCCTAAGCCGATCAAGCAGACGACACCGGCAATATCGAGAATGAACTTATAGAAGTAATAAACATTTCCGGCCAAGAACTGTTTGCCGAACATAAGCTTGCCGATGTCCCAGTCCAAAACCGCAAGACAAGTGCCGAAGAAGAGGAAAACAAAGCCCCAGAAGATCCAGAAGTGAAGCCAGCTTCCTAAGGGCTTGCGGATGATTCGTTTCTGCTCCAAACCTTCCTTAACGAAGAACCCCCAGCGGCGTTTGGTTTCCTTGTCCATGGCGTAGGGCTTGCCGGCACGCCAAAGGAGGTAGGACTTGCGGATGCCGATCGCGCAGCAGATTGCAGCCGCAATGCCGAGAACATAGATGCCGATAATGGCCCAGACGGGAATATTCCAAAATCCCGGGCGAGTGACGATGTCTACTCCGTTCATAGTCAATCTCTCTAAGTTATAGGGGTACGTACTCCCGACGACCGTCGGCGTTTAATCGAGATTCAAAGATTCTCGGACGCAAAATCGGCCATTCAAAAGGATGCTGAATGACCGGTTCCGCCAAATGCGATTTCCGAAGAATGGTGATATGCGGTTTAAAACGGCCTTTGTCGTAAGAGATATGGAGACGATCCAAAATCTCACGAGATTCCCTAGCCAAGTGTTCGATTTCGGGACAGGCGCTGCCGCCGACCCAAGCCACTTGAGGACGAATGAAAAGGCCGCTGTTGTCGATCAACCAGCTTTTGCCGGAAAAGTCCGTTGTCAGCGGCAGAAGCTGAGCGATTAACCGAGCCTTATCGGGTTCAATTTCCCCGATAAAAGCTAAAGTTAAATGAAAATTTTCTTTCGGCACAGGCCGCGCGCCCGCATCGAAACTTAAAGCTCTATCCTGAGCGTCCACTAGTTTATTAATAACGCTAGGCGCAGCGGGAAGTCCGATAAAACACTTCATAAAACTTATCTGCCTTTCTGGTCGCGCCACTGAGCGATGGCTTCGGAACAATCCGCGATCAGTTCCGGCCCTTTGTAAATGAAACCTGTGTAGAGCTGAACGATAGAAGCACCGGCTTCCATTTTCTCGACGGCGTCCTGAGCACTCATGATGCCGCCGGAAGCAATGATCGGCAGCGCACCCTGGAGATGCTCAGAGGCAATACGGGTGACTTCCGTAGAACGAGCCATCAGAGGTTTGCCGGACAAGCCGCCTGTTTCTTTGGCGAGCGGGTTGTGTTCAACCGGTTCTCTGGAAATGGTTGTGTTCGTGCAAATCACGCCGTTCATGCCGTGTTTAACGATGATGTCCAGCGCGTGTTTGACGCCGTCGTCTGACAGGTCTGGTGCAATCTTGACGGCAATAGGAACGACTTTGCCGTCGTTTTCATCGGCTAAACGCTGACGATGTTCGGCGATACCGAGAAGCAGCTTGTCGAGTTCTGCATCAGCCTGCAGGTCACGAAGGTTAGGTGTGTTCGGAGAAGAAATGTTGATCGCGATGTAATCACCGGAGGTGTAGAGACGATCCATACACTTCTTGTAATCCGATAAAGCTTCGCTGTTAGGCGTAACTTTGTTCTTGCCGATATTGATGCCTAAGATGCCGCCGCGATTTCGGAACGCTCTGGCGCTCTGAAGATTCTTAGCAACCTGAATCGCGCCGACGTTGTTGAAGCCCATGCGGTTGATGATGGCTTCATCAGGGATCAGGCGGAAGAGGCGGGGTTTGGGATTGCCGGGCTGTCCTTTAGGTGTTACGGTACCGATTTCAACGGAACCGAAACCCAAAGCGCCGAAGGCTGTGACATGCTCGCCGTCCTTATCCATGCCTGCAGCTAAGCCGACGCAGTTCGGGAAGCGCAGACCCATGATTTCAATAGGATTTTCCGGGAAGGATCGAGTGACAAGTTTCTGAGCGCCGAGCTGAGTAGCCCAGTCAAGGTTCGAAAGAATAATGTGGTGAGCTTGTTCAGGGGTAAAACGGAACAAAACTGACTTGGCAAGTTTGTAAATTGAATTCATTTTCTTTTTTCGCTTAGGACTTTAATAAGGTCATCCCGATATTATCCGCCGATAAGGACGGTTTGAACGCCATTGAGCTGCCGGAAGGCAAATTCAATATCAACGGAAAAGTATACCGAATCAATGCGGTGATCGGACTCAGAAGGCAGCGAAAATCAAACGAAAACGGCCTTGATATGGAAAACCAAGGCCGTCTTGCAAGTAATTAGAAGAAAAATATGCTTTCAGTGGTAATTAAGGTATTTTTCCTTGTTTGTGTCGCTCGATGTAGTGGAAAGGAAAGTTTCCGGTTTTGGCATCGTCAAAATAGAGCCTGAGGATTTTATCGACCGAGTTAAAAGCAATCTTGTCCCAAGGTATTTCATCTTCACTGAAGAGTCTGGCTTCAAAGGATTCAGGTCCGGGGTTTGCCTCAGGGCTTTCCATAGCCGCAAGAAAAATCACATGGGATTGGCTGGCGTGCGCTAAATCTAAATAGACATAGGGCTAATGGCTAGCCATTGAATATCTAATCAAACCTATACATACTCAGCTTCCTTTGGAGGGTGAGTATGAAAGAGCTGCAGAATTTAATGTCTATCGTAGATGTTG
>Freddie_p1__coassemble_1526_pt1 | contig 11009 bp, 8 predicted proteins | sample Freddie_p1__metabat2_low_PE_013 | metagenome-assembled genome bin Freddie_p1
GCCGTTTTTAAGCTACCTCTGGGTAGGGAGTAGAAAAACGCTGGAAGTTGACGATTGATTTAATGCGTCAAAATTTTTCGCTCAAGACTACTATATTTATATCTGTTAGAGAGCGAACATTTCGCCTTTCGCAAAGACAGAATAACTTGTGAACCGAGGTCGGAAGAAATAACCCAACCCTGCTGACAATTTTCTCGCTACTACTATGATGCAAAGAAGAAAGATTAGGCCTTGGAGCAAATTACAGAAAGAAGTGTATTTGCTTGTCGATCCAAAATTAGACTTTCAGATCCATTGTGTAGCCTACCGAATGGGAAGCCAATATGGAAGTACTGACTTACCAAGGTATTGGATCACGTTAGGCAAAGAAACCATCTTCGATTATCCGAAGCACTTTATCCATTCCGAAAGCCCAGACGAAAACTCTCGTATCGCTTACGAAGCTTTATCTATCTATCCGTATAGCAGCGAAACCTCTGAGATTTCGAACATGCTTCGAGAATACATTGATACGCCTTTGTCGGAATTAATGACTAAGAGATCATTGGGGACTCACAGACATTCTTCGAGCCGCCGATAGACGAATAGGTCAAAGAAGACTGGCAGAGTTAGCAGAAATCGTCAGCAACCCAGCCGCACAAAAAATTCTGAAGCAGAGGATAAATACATACAAGGAAAAGCAGAGGAAAGCCGCAGAAGCAGACGGCTTCTGAGCCAGCCTCGGAAGGACACCTAAAGAAATTAAAAGGGCGCCAGAAAATCCCTGCAGCAGGTTTTCCGACGCCCTAAAAGGAAACGCTTCTTCGCTTAGCGGACTTTGATCTTGGCGATCAGTTTGTCAGCGATTTCGGTGACAGGAACGTTTTCGTTCTGGAGATCTCCGCGGTGAGCGTATTCAACTTCACCGTTCTTCAGGCCGCGGTCACCGATCGTGACGCGATGCGGAACACCGATCAGTTCCCAGTCAGCGAACATGACCCCGGGACGCAGACCTCTGTCATCGAGGATGACGTCAATGCCGGCTTCGCGCAGACGACCGTAAAGCTCGTTAGAAGCCTTCTGAACTTCTTCGCTCTTGTCATATCCGACGGGGCAGATCACTACGGTGAACGGAGCAATGCTGTCCGGCCAGATAATGCCTTTATCGTCGTGGCCTTGCTCGATAGCTGCGCCCAGCAGACGAGAAATACCGATACCGTAGCAACCCATCTGAAGCAGCTGGGGCTTGCCGTTTTCGTCCAGGTAAGTCGCATTCATCGGAGCAGAATACTTGTCGCCGAGGAAGAATACGTGGCCGACTTCGATGCCGCGCTGCATCTTGAGCGTGCCTTTGCCGTCTGGAGAAACATCGCCTTCAACGACGTTACGGATATCAGCAACAACATCCGGCTCTCTCAGGTCACGGCCCCAGTTCACGCCGCGGATGTGATAGCCCTCTTCGTTGGCTCCGACAATGAAGTCGCTCATGTTGGCAACGGTTGTATCGGCAACGATGGTGACATCCTTAGGAATACCGACAGGTCCGAGATAACCCGGTTTAGATCCGAAGGTATCTTCAATTTCCTTGTCGGTTGCAAAGCGGAATCCGCCCTTAAGCGCTTCCAGCTTTTCGGCTTTAACTTCATTAAGAGTGTGATCGCCTCTGAGAAGCAGAAGAACGATTTTTGCAGGCAGCGGATTGCCTTTTTCGTCCTGGTGATCAACTGCCAAAACAATAGATTTAACGCTGGCTGTCAGCGGCTTATTCAGAAGTTCAACAACAAGCTCGCACTTGTCGCGGCCCGGAGTCGGAACCTTTTCCATGGTCTCTGTGGCTTCTGCGCGTTTTTCGATCAGGCAGGGAGCTTCGGCCAATTCGATATTGGCAGCGTATTCGCTGTCCGGGCAGAAAACGATCAAATCTTCGCCGGTATCAGCGATCACCTGGAATTCCTGAGAGCGAGAGCCGCCGATGGAGCCGGAGTCAGCGCGCACTGCACGATAAACCAAACCCAAGCGATCAAAGATGCGGCAGTAAGCTTCGAACATCTTGTCGTAGCTCTTGCCGGCGTCTTCAGCCGTACGGTCAAAAGAGTAAGCGTCTTTCATGACAAAGTCGCGGCCGCGCATCACGCCGAACCGAGGACGACGTTCGTCACGGAACTTTGTCTGAATCTGGTAGAAGTTCACCGGGAGCTGACGCCAGGACTTGATTTCCTGACGAGCAATGTCGGTCACGACTTCTTCGCTAGTAGGCTGAAGAACAAAGTCTCTGTCGTGTCTATCTTTAAAGCGAAGGAGCTCGGCTCCGTATTTTTGCCAGCGGCCGGTTTCCTGCCAAAGCTCAGCAGGCTGAACGATCGGCATCAGAAGTTCGATGGCGCCGGCACGGTCCATTTCTTCTCTGACAATACGTTCAATCTTCTTCAAAGAACGAAGGCCCATCGGCATGTAGTTATAGACGCCGGCTGCAAGCTTACGGATCATGCCCGCACGCAGCATCAGCTTCTGGCTAACGATTTCTGCATCTGCAGGAGCTTCTTTCTGTGTTGAAATAAAAAATTGTTTTGCTCTCATTACGAATTCTCAAAAACGAGCCGGCAGGCCGGCAGTCTACGATTAGGTTCGGATCTTATGACTTCTTTTCCTGCCTCTATATAATGGGCAGACACAAATAAGTTATTTTAAAGTTTTTATGCTTGATCAACATGGATACCGACCAAACGTCGGGATTATTTTGACCAATCCTCTTAAACAAGTTTTTTGGGGGAAACGTTTGGGTCAGCATTCCTGGCAATTTCCTCAGGGCGGTATTAACCGCGGGGAATCGCCTCGCGAAGCCATGTTCAGAGAGCTTTGGGAGGAACTTGGTCTCTTTGAAAACCAAGTCCGCATCATTAGCCGCACCGAAGACTGGCTGCGCTATGACGTTCCCGACCGCTGGATTCGCCGCGACCTTCGCGGCATTTACAAAGGCCAAAAGCAGATTTGGTTCCTGTTAGAGTTCCTCGGTAAAAACAAAGATATCAACTTGAAAGCCACCAACCATCCGGAATTTGAGGCTTGGAAGTGGAATGACTATTGGGTTCCGCTGAGTCAGGTGATTGACTTTAAGCGCGGTGTCTATAAAGAAGCATTGAAAGAATTGGCCCCTGCTCTCTTTACCGACAAGAAACACCTTGTTCCGCCTGCAGGATGGGAAAAAGCGGAAGGTCCGGGACACTTCCGCCTTTACAAATAATCGTCTTTAAGAGATTACTTGTTCATCTCCACCATGTTGTCTTGATGAATCAGTTCTCTCTGTTCTAAGTAACCTAACTCTTCCACAACTTCATCGCTGTGCAGCCCCATGATTCGGCGAGACTCATCGGAGCCGTAGTTAATCATGCCGCGGCAGATTTCTTTATCGTTTTGATCCACGACTTGAATGATTTCGCCGCGCAGGAAGTCACCGATCACTGCTTTAACACCAACCGGCAGCAGGCTCTTGCCTTTGCGGACGGCTTCAACGGCGCCCTCATCAATCACAAGTTTGCCCTTCAGCTGCAAATGGTCGGCCATCCACTGGCTGCGTGCTGACATCGGTTTGCGATCGGTCTTCAGAAGCGTTCCGATGGATTCGCCTTGGGCTAAACGAACCAAAACATCAGGAATGCGTCCGCTGGCAATAACTGTGGACGCACCGCTGCGGGCAGCACGTTTAGCTGCAAGCACTTTTGTCTGCATGCCACCCTTACCGATAGAAGAACCGGCGCCTCCGGCCATGGCTTCATAGATCGGATCTCCGGCTTCGCCGACTTCTACTAATTTAGCTTCAGGATTGGAGCGCGGATCTGCGGTGAAAAGGCCGATCTGATCAGTCAAGATCACTAAGACGTCGGCATCGATTAAGTTCGTGACGAGCGCACCCAAAGTATCGTTGTCACCGACTTTGATTTCGTTGGTTACGACGGTGTCGTTCTCGTTAATGATCGGAACAACTTTGAGATCCAAGAGCGTTGTCAGTGTCTGACGAGCATTTAAGTAGCGTTCACGGTCTGCAAGGTCGGCATGCGTCAATAAGATTTGAGCTGTGCGAATGTCGTAACGCTCGAAACTTTTTTCGTAGGCTTCGACAATACCCATTTGCCCGACAGCGGCTGCGGCCTGGAGTTCGTGCATTTTTTTCGGTCGTTTGGGCCAGCCGAGACGAGCCATTCCTTCAGCAACCGCACCGGAGCTCACCCAAACAACCTGCTTGCCCATTTCTTGGAGTTTAGCGATCTGAGCGGTCCAACGCGCAATCGCTTCCGTATCTACTCCGTGACCCTCATTGGTCACTAGAGAAGAACCGACTTTTACGACAATTCTTTTTGCATCGTTCCAAATTCTGAGGTTTTCTTCCATCTCAATTCTTCCGATCTTGTTGACGACAACCGTCTTCCCAGCAAGACAAACCCCGTGCTCTTTTTTGAAGTGAAGCGGGTCGCCGAAAATGTAGCTTTTCAGTATATCCAAGGATCAGCTCTTAGATGGACTTGATCTCTTGCTAACAGGCCGGACGCACCAAAAATTGAGCAACAGACCACGATACAGGTCTCCTTTTATCGGAGAGCTAACCCGTGGCACCTTTTAGATTCTGATGCAGTCGTTCATGGCGGCCAGCATGTCCTCTATCTTTCTGAGTCGTGCCCTGATAATCGGTTTTGAGGGCGCTGCTTTTCCTGTTGCCTCCTCCAAGCGAGTTTGGATCTTTGTTGTGAAATTAAGAGCGATTTTGTTGAGCAGAGTTCTGCCAGCTAAGTATTGGGCGTTGGTACATTGCAAACGGTCTTGATTAAAGGCCATATCCAAAGCCCAATGGCCCTTGTTTTCAATTGTCCAATGCTGGCGAACAGCGCGATGCAGGACCTGTTCTACATTCGGAGCTTCATACCTCAAAGAGGAGATGTAATAGCGCACTTGCGGCTCAAGAACCTCACTTGTACTCTTCCTGACGGTGTCGGTGACGGTCTCCACGATGGAGCCTTCTTCGAGACCGACCCACTTATCCCGAATTTCTTTGGGCAGCAAACTGCCCGGAAGTACGCGAGTTTTTCTCTTTGTAATTTTTCCGCTTTGGTCTGTCACGGAGGGACGTGCTGTTTTATAGTCGTGCGTTCCTAACTCAAAGAAACCGCGTACTTGCTCATAAGTTAGGTCCTGATTAGCTTTGAGAGCAAGACAGTAGTCTGCTTTTTCGGCAATGATCTTTGCCGCAAACTCGGTTTGTGTATTCAGGGCATCTGCCGTAACGATCGCGCCTTGGATATCCAGAGTACTGATCAACTTTGTGGCATGAGTGATTTCATTATTTTTTTCGCCGATTACCTGCTGAGCCAGAATCAGTTCATTGTCTGCATCCATGATGTTTAAGACATACGGGGAATGCTCGGTAGAGTTCCGAGAGGCTCTGACAGCTTGTCCGTCGACTGCAATTATCGGATGAGACAGTTTACTGCGCAGCATTTTTACAAAGCGTTCAATTAGGGCGGCGTTTTTATCTTTGCCGATGATCATGGTGATGCGCCTGACGGTGTCATGAGAAATTTCTTCATCGGGAAAGTTTGGAAAGGTCTTGCTCAGCAAGGGGCGGCATTGTCTCCAGAATTCAGCAATCTCGGTGCAGGAAGTCTTGCCTTCCATAGCCGCAAGAAGAATGACACAGAAGACGATATCAAGCGGATAAATGATACGACTCTGATCTCTTGGATCCGCAACTTCTTTAGCGGGTGCCGAGATCTTGTCAGCCTTGAGCGAGCCTTTTCTCCTACGGGGTTCCAAAGGAACTAATTTCTCCAGATCAGTTTCTCCTGGGGGCAATTTTCCAAGGTATTCGGTTGAAAGTCTTTTACTGTTTTTGATCTTTGGGTCGTAAACGCTGACAACTCTTTGTACATAAGTCCATCCGTCTTTTCTTTTGGCACGAATGATAGAGGTGTGTTCCTTTGGAGTCTCAGATCTGGGCCTCGGCATAACAATCTCCGAATAAATATATATAATTATACTATATATCACGATATGTTGCAAATAATTTTGATAATAAATTCATAGAATTATTAGAAATTTATAAGGGTTCTATGCGGATTTTTTATTAATATGGCGCGTTAGGCCTGTCTTGCTAATGGATCATGACAAAACAGAAAAAAAAGAAGTAACCATCACCTCTTCGTAATTATTAGCATGCATCGATTAAAGGGTGATTGCTGTATTATTTCCGCAATAATACCGTAATTTTGCTATTTACATTACCCTCCCACGTGCTGTATCGTGTCTCGGTTCAATCAATCTTGAGGAATAAGAAAGTGAAGAGAAAATTTAGAGTTACCTTTATTACTTCCATTATCTTAGCGGCGACCTCAGTTAATGCCCAGACCATTAAAGACCCAATCCAGTGGAAAGAAAATACAACAATCGATACGCCTATATCGGTTTTGATAGATACGGTTAACAGCGCTAGACGGATCGCTCTTCTCGCAAACAGCGGCGCCACCGTTAATTTAATGGGGCCTAGCATTGAAGTTACAGTTTCAGCCTCTAAATACAATGAATCTACCACCTTCGCTGGGATTAGAGCTACTGACGGTGCAACTTTAAACCTGGGTGGAGACGAGACAAAAAATATCAACGTATCTGTCAATGTATCAGGGAACGACCCTACTAAGGATATTGGCCCTTCCGCCATAGGGATTAATGCTCTCAGATCGGACCCACAAAGTGCGCCAGAATTATTTGTCTCTGCAGAAAACCTGGTAGTAAATGTTCATTCCGAAGATGGCTATGCCTATGGAATTCAAGTCCAGAATGGAACACAAGAATCCACAGCCAAAAAGGCCACTCTTGTAATCAATGCAAAAAATACATTGATTAATGCTACGAGCGGGAGGGAAGGAGGCTATGCCTATGGCATTGTAGCTTTTTCAGAAGGACAGTTGGCAATCAACGGCAATCTCGAAGTTAACTCTGAAAATGTAATTTCCGCTCGAGGAGATGCGGTGATTCGAATTAACGAATCGGGCGAGAACAAGGTCGTTTTGAACGGCAACATGGACTTTAACTACGATGGTCCGAGTTCCGGAACCAAAGTTGATGCCGACGTTTTAGTTAACTTAACGGGCGCTGAATCACAATGGAACGGCAACGCATTCGTTAGTTGGAATGGAAACATTACTAACGAGGAATTGACCAAAGTCTCAGGTCTACGTCTAGTTTTAGCGGACAAGGCTCAGTGGAATCCGACAATAATAACTAGAAGCGAAGAGGAAAATTCTGGACTCAGCCCGATAGCTCTTAATTCCCTAACTTTTAATGATGGTGTCATCAACATCATAAAGACAGAAAACCAAAAAGTCGTAATTGAAAACTTACAGGGAGCAGGTGGTGTTATAAACGTTGCCGCAACAACTGACGGAACGACCATTTCTTCTGCACAATTGAAGGCTGACACCGTTGAGGGTACTCCCCACTTCACAGTTAATGCAGTTGGTCTGACTTCGGATGAAATTACGAATCAGAAGGAAGCAATGGAATCCTTTTATGCAAACGCGCTTGACCTCGCTGATGGTTCCAACGCCACTGCAACGCTTAACATTGCAGAAGGTGCTGTTGTCGGCGCCTTGACCGCCGAAGTTGCTAAGAATGGTTCTGTTGTTGTGAACGAAGCTCAGAACACTGTCAACTCTTCTCTCATTGACATTGCTGCTTCCAATTTCCTCTTCTTCCGCTCTCAGATGAATGACGTTTCAGCTCGTTTGGGTGACCTTCGTTCCATGCCGAAGACAGCCGGCGCTTGGGTACGTTACTACGGCGGCAAGAACAAGTATTCCAGCGGCAACATGAGCGAAAAATACAATACCGTTCAGTTAGGCGGTGACGGATTCATCAACGACAACTTCTACCTCGGCGGTACTTTCTCTTATACCCACGGTGACGGAGACCTTAGAAACGGTACTACAGACGACAAGAACTTCAATTTCGGCATCTACGGCGGCTGGCTCGGTGATTCCGGTCAGTTCGTTGACGTGATCATCAAACGCCATCGTGTGAAGAGCGATTTCAGTCTTTACAACACAATGGGACGCAACTCCGGTTCCTTCCACAACTGGGGAACTTCTGCATCCGTCGAAGCCGGCTGGAGACTGCAGTGCCCGGATACCGGTTTCTATGTCGAACCTCAGGCTGAATTGCAGTTCGGTCGTTTAGATTCTGTCGACTATAAGACCAACAAGGGCGTTAAGGTTGAACAGGACGGCATCGACTCCTTCGTCGGCAGAGCCGGTGTTGCTGTCGGCTACACCTTCCCGGAAAACAAAGGTAATGCGTACGCTAAGGCATCTGTCCTCCACGACTGGAAAGGCGAAGTGAAGTCCACCTTCTCCTCCAACGGTGCAAAACGCACTTACAGAGATGACCTTGGCGGAACATGGGGCGAATTCGCTGTCGGCGGTACGTTTAACCCGACCAAGAACATTTCTGCTTATGGTCAGGTCAAGACATCCGCAGGCTCTCCTGTCCGCAATCCGTGGCAGGTCAGCATCGGCGTAAGATACAGCTTCTAATCTCTGTTAGCTCATTAAAACCGATTCCCTTTCCTGGAGAAGATTAGGAAAGGAAATAAAAGAAAACCGTCGGAAGTTCTAGCTTTCGGCGGTTTCTTTTTTGCGATTAGCTTACTTTTGTTCGCTTTCTTCAGGCTCTCCGCCTTCGGGCGGGAAGACTTCTTCATCTTCATCAAAGCGGACGTCCGGTTCGCTTTCTTTGATCAGCTGTCTGCGCTGTTCGTGAATATCTTCAGCAATTGCCTTGACTAAAGCTTCAGTGCCTTCACGTGTTACGGCGGAAATCGCAAACATCGGAACATCTGTACCGAATGCTTCACGGTACTTGTCTACAACGGCGGCTCGGTCTTCCTCCGGAACCAAGTCCATCTTGTTGAGAACAACCCAGCGCGGCTTTTCTGCTAAGGCCGGATCGAACTTTCTCAGTTCTTCAACGATGGCGCGAGCAGCTGCGATAGGATCTTCTTCTGTATCGAGAGGAGCCACGTCAATGACGTGAAGCAGCAAGCTGGTTCTGGATAAATGACGCAGGAACTGATGTCCCAAACCGGCGCCTTCGGAAGCGCCCTCGATCAGACCCGGAATATCTGCAATCACAAAGCTGGATTCAGGACCCGCACGGACAACACCAAGGTGCGGATGCAATGTTGTAAAGGGATAGTCGGCGATTCTGGGTTTGGCATTAGAAACCGCAGAAATCAGTGTGGACTTGCCGGCATTCGGAAGACCTAAAAGACCAACGTCAGCCAAAACTCTCAGCTCAAGCTTGAGTGTTCTTTCCTGACCAGGTTCTCCAGGGGTGCATTGACGAGGAGCTCGGTTGGTAGAGGTCTTAAAGTGCAGATTGCCCAAACCGCCCTTACCGCCTTTGGCAAGGAGCGCTTTTTCACCGTTCTTATCCAAGTCGGCAATCGTTTCACCGGTATCCAAGTCGGTAATCACTGTTCCGACCGGAACACGAAGTTCGATGTCGGGAGCGCCTCTGCCATAACAGTCACTGCCGCGGCCGTTTTCGCCGTTCTTAGCCTGGAATTTACGTGTGTAGCGATAGTCGATCAGAGTATTTAGGTTTCTGTCGGCAACGGCATAAATAGAGCCGCCGCGGCCGCCGTCTCCGCCGTCAGGGCCGCCTTTAGGAATAAATTTTTCGCGTCGGAAAGAAGCTACGCCGTTTCCGCCTTTACCCGCAAAAACTTCAATTTTCGCTTCATCTACAAATTTCATTTTTATTTCCTGTCCGAAAGGGCTTATTAGGTACGGAGTTGATGATAGCCGTTTGACTTCCTCCCCTCCATAAATGAAGAGGATTCCTGCCGCTTCTCCGACAGCCGTAGCTTAATGTCGAAGTTGCCTCGGCGGGTTTCTGCTTCAGCGGGATTGCCCAAAGGAGTACAGCTTGGTTTTTGCACGTTCTCCAAAAGGAGTTTCACGTGCTTGGACACAACCGTATACTCCTTCAGGTCTCACATCTCTCCACAGACTTCACTTCGGGACAGCCCGCCCCTAGATCTGAAAAGATAGAGCCAGTTTAGCATAGCCAGTCCTTCGGACTAGGCCCTTATATCACCGTCATAAATGACAGTGTTTTACGGGCATAGCTGATAAAAAATCAGCGCCCCCTTCCCTGCTAGGAATGGGGCGCTTCTTTGTTTGATTCGCGGTCTAATTAAGCAACCGGAACAACGTTAACGTAGTGACGGTTCAGACGTCCGTGAACAACGAACTCGACCTTACCGGCAACTTTAGCAAACAAAGTGTGGTCACGGCCCATACCGACATTTTCACCGGCATGGAATGTGGTACCGCGCTGACGAACAATGATAGCGCCCGGCTGAATCATTTCAGAGCCGAAAACTTTAACGCCAAGACGTTGTGCGTTGGAATCGCGGCCGTTACGTGTAGATCCGCCGCCTTTCTTATGTGCCATTTCAAATACCTCTTATTTAAAAATCCAATTAGGCCGAAATCTCATCAATCTTGAGTTCGGTGTAGTTCTGACGGTGACCAGCACTCTTCATGGAGTGTTTACGACGACGGAACTTGAAAATACGAACTTTTTCATGACGTCCTTCAGACAGGACTGTGGCAGTAACAAAAGCGCCGGGAATCGTCGGATTACCAAGCTTAAGGCCTTCGTCGTTCTTAACAGCGAGGACTTCCACGAGTTTGATCTGGGAGCCAACGTCACCCGGGAGGGTTTCGACCTTAACCTTGTCGCCAACAGCAACAGTGTACTGTTTGCCGCCGGTTTTAATAATTGCGTACATGTATATACCTTTAACACTTCAATGCAGTCTGCGTTCTGCTGAAGCCTTTTTGTTTGCTCAAATAACTTAACGCGCAGAGTGCGAAATTATGCTCGAAAAATTTCGTATAGTCAAACGGTTAAAGATGTTTTTTTTCACTGCTGTCCAAAATAATTTGCTCTTTGACTTTGGCCTCAACATTTACAGT
>Freddie_p1__coassemble_1617_pt1 | contig 10297 bp, 6 predicted proteins | sample Freddie_p1__metabat2_low_PE_013 | metagenome-assembled genome bin Freddie_p1
TTAAGTCTCTAAAGGCCATTGGGAAGAATCAAGCATTTTACAGAGCTTCCTTAGTTCTGTTTTAGAAAAACGGAATTTGCCTCAACCCTATTGTGAAGAGCCCAAGACAAAATAGGTCTCCTAACTTCCGTAGGAAAAAACATCAGACCTCGACTTGTCTCTCAGGATTTCCGCCAAGTGGGTATTTAGTTTTTTATAAAAAACCGCTAGAGTGTCGATCTAATTATTCACCCGTCCAAGAGGCCGCACATGATCGACAAGGCAACAAGAGAGAAGATTATTTCCTTAATTCGTCGGGAGGTTGTGCCTGCACTAGGCTGCACCGAACCCATCGCGGTCTCTTTGGCAGTTGCTAAAGCAACCGAGCTCTTAGGTATGCAGCCCGAAGAAATCAATCTTGGTCTTAGCGGTAACATTATTAAGAACGCCATGGGAGTCGGCATTCCGGGAACCGGGATGATCGGGCTGCCGATTGCTATCGCTCTTGGAAGTCTCATCGGAAAATCCGAATACGGTCTCGAGGTCCTCAAGGAAGTCTCCCCCGAGGCGGTCGATAGAGGGAAAGCGTTTATCGAATCGGTTCCAATCAATATCAAACACTTGCCGGATTCTCCTTCTAACCTTCATGTTGACGTTGAGGTCCGAGCTCAAGGTCATTCGGCTCGAGCCGTTATTTCGCGCGAACACACCTTCTTTGTTTTCTTGGAAAAAGACGGTAGGACGATTTTTGCTGAGGAAGAGGGTGCCGGAAACGGTGATGCCCAAGACGCAGATGACGTGCAGCTGAATTTCAGAATGGTTTTTGATTTTGCGACGACGGCTCCGTTAGAAGAAATCCGATTCATGAAAGAAGCTCAGAGACTCAATGAAGAGGCCGCAGAATTCGCGTTAAAAGGTGATTACGGCCACTCTCTCGGAGCCATGATCCGGAATAACGGAGTGAAGTACATGGGCGACTCCACTCTGGCACACATGGTTGAATTTACTTCGGCTGCTTGTGATGTCCGCATGGGCGGTGCCACGGTTCCGGTGATGTCTAATTCCGGCAGCGGCAATCAAGGAATTACCGCGACTTTGCCGGTTGTTGTTTTCGCTAAAGATATGAACGCAACCGAAGAGCAAATGATTCGCGCGCTGACGCTCAGCCACTTAACGAGTGTCTATATCAAACAAAGTTTGGGTCGGCTTTCGGCTCTTTGCGGCTGCGTTGTGGCTTCTACCGGTGCTTCTACTGCTATCACTTGGCTGATGGGCGGCGGATATGCAGACGCCTGTGCTGCGGTTAAAAATATGGTGGCTAACTTGTCGGGAATGCTCTGTGACGGAGCTAAGCCGGCTTGCTCCATGAAAATCTCTTCAGGCGTTTCGACCGCTTTGATGTCTGCGATGCTGGCCATGAACGGCCGGTGTGTGTCCAGTATTGAGGGAATTGTCAGCGAGGATGTGGATCAGACAATTCACAATCTCACCTTAATCGGTAAGGAAGCAATGGTCGAGACAGATCGTCAGGTGCTCGAGATCATGACGCACAAATGAGAAATGGGCCTGATAGCACTAAAAAATCTAAGAACAGAGCCTACTCTTTTCTTCAAAGAGCAAGGCTATTTGAGCTAACACAAGTTCTATCAGCTGCCCTCTGTTTTCCTGTTTTTGCGCTGGAATATCAAAATTGGCTTCCGACAACATTGATTGGGCGCCAACTTCATCAGCGTGACAATTGGAAAACAGACTATGAACTCAACTCAAAGTAGCGCCGTAGATTGCATAACTTTTTGTGCTTATTATGAAAAGTGGCTGCAAATTTATAAACAAGGTGCGGTAAAGGACGTAACTTACAACAAATATGTAATGACGTTACGATGGCTTCGGAGATTAATTCCTGATTTAGTGATTCAAAATTTGAATCGGCTCAATTATCAGGATCTGCTAAATCGATACGCGGCCACGCACGAAAGACAAACAACGATGGATTTTCACCATCAACTCAAAGGAGCAATTCTTGACGCCGTCGATGACGGTTTAATTGACAGAGACCCAACTCGCAAGGCGATTATCAAAGGGAAAACTCCCAGGCCCAAGAAGGCGAAGTTTTTAAATCAGTTTGAACTGCATAAATTACTTTCGGCTCTTGATATTTCCGGGCCATTGAATTGGGACTGGTTTATTCTTCTCGTGGCCAAGACCGGAATGCGATTTTCTGAGGCTTTGGCTCTTACGCCGAACGACTTTGATTTTTCTAGACAGACCGTAACGGTGAGCAAAACATGGGATTACAAGTCAGGGAAAGGTTTTCTGCCGACAAAAAATAAATCTTCGATCAGAAAGATCCAGATAGATTGGCAAATAGCGATTCAATTTGCAGCCCTTATCAGAGAACTACCTAAAGAAGAGCCTATTTTCGTTAAAACGGCAGTTTTTAACTCGACTGTTAACGGGCGCCTTCGGAAATTATGTCTTAAAGCCGAGATTCCAGTGATTTCGGTTCATGGATTAAGGCATACACACGCATCTCTCCTCCTATTTGCAGGAGTTTCAATTGCAAGTGTTGCTAGAAGGCTCGGGCACGCGAGTATGAATACGACTCAAAAAACATATTTGCATATTATTCAAGAGCTAGAAAACAAAGATGTTGATCTTGTGATGAGATCTTTATCGGGACTGACCTAAAAGTTACTCACGCTGATGAAGAGTAATAAGCCTATCTAATGAATAAAAAAAGATGCCAATTTTCCGCTGTTCCGCGAGAGAAGGAATTTGAATATTTACTTTACCTATTTCGTTTTTATTAATTTTTTTCGGAAATGCGATATGGAGGGTTCTCTTCCAAACTTCTTTTCTTGTAGAATTGCTTCTAAAGGAAGCATTAACAAAATAGGGATCAGTTTCTCTAAGTTTTAATAAAGCTAAACTTACATAGAATGCAACCTTTTGATTTCTTTCATAAACATTGGCTGTGCCTACATCTCCAATTCTCGTTAACAGTACATCTCCCTTTTTGGGATATACCGGAAAATCTCTAAGAAAATCTTTCTCAGAGATAAACTTACTTGACTGTAACGTTGTAATGTTTTCTACGGATAGAAAAGGAATTCCGTTACTGGTGTATCTTGGCGTCTGATGCGTTCCATCATATATTGAGGCTATTTCGTTTAACTTACGCTGTTCCCAAGCGTGTTTAATTTGGAGAAATTTCTACAGTTTATTTCAACTCTAAGCTGCTTTTGGTACGGAGAATTACGCTGATGAAGAGTAATAGCTTTATCTATTGTTTTGAAAAAAATACCAATCTGTCTTTGTTCTTTCTGAGATCGAGGGAAAAATAATTCCTTTGCCTCCATGGCTTGTTTTGTAATGTGAATCATTGTCGAACCATTGGAGCCTTGTAGCAAAGTCTCACGGTCTCTCTGTAGCAATGAAAGTAGAAATGCTTTATCAGTATCTTTTCCCGGTAATAGCTTCCAGATATGGTAATGGTAGATAACTTTATCCCCCTCCCAAATATGGGGGCCGAAAGTAGCTGACCAGGTATATAACAAATCACCTTTATTTGCATAAAACTTCTCAGGTAATACCAGGTCTGAAAAGTACCACTTATCATTCGTATAAAAATTTCCGACTCTTAGGACAGGATATTTACCTTTACTCAATAATTCTGATTGAGAAAAAGCTCTTCCATTTAAAAAAGTTGCAGCTGTATTAAGCTCACGCTGTTCCCAAGTGTGTCTTTAAAAGTGGTTACAGAATAAGCATCCCCTCCGGACTTTGGCATGTACCCAGATAATCTAAATAGGCCTAAATTTGGGGTAATTTACTCTAAGAATGTATTTATTTTGTCTTAATTTCGTAATTGCAGAAGTAAGTGATAATCTCATAACTCAGTAGGTTAATAAAAAAGTTAAGGTTGGCTATAAAAATATGTCTTCACTCACTCAAGAACAGTTAAATAAAAGCTTGTGGGCAGCTGCCGATGACATGAGGAAAAGTATGTCGGCAGATGATTACAAAGACTACCTTCTTGGATTGGTTTTCTTTAAAAATCTTTCTGACGAAATTCTCTATGAAGTTGTTGATCTAGTAGAGAATAGAAAACCCGAAAGCTTGGATGAAGCTCAAAGAATTTTTGAGCGTTATTACCTTTCTGAAGATAAAGACTTATTAGAGGAAGAAATAAGAAAAAAATTTGGGTGCTTCATTAAACCTGAATCAACTTTTTCTCATTTGGCCCAAGAAGTAGAAAACCGAACATTTATGCTGTCGTCGTTGTCTCAAATTTTTAGAGATATCGAACAGAGTCAAGGACTCTTTTATGAAGGGTTGTTCGAGGACTTTGACATCAATTCTAAAAAACTTGGGAAAACGGCTGCAGAAGCTAATAAACTCATTTCTTCTGTCATTACTCAATTGGCGGATATTGATTTCCACGCATATGGTCATGATGCGCTCGGAGATGCATATGAATATCTAATTTCAAAATTTGCCTCTGAATCAGGGAAAAAGGCGGGGGAATTTTATACGCCTAGGGCGGTTTCACGTTTGCTGGCTAGAATCGTTACAGATGGCCAAGAACATAAAAATGCTTTCTCGGTCTACGACCCAACCATGGGTTCTGGATCGTTATTGTTACAAGTGAAAAATTTTATTGTTGATTCGCCGACCCTTAACCTAACAAACAAAATTCAATATTTTGGGCAGGAAATAAAAAATCAAACCTATAACCTCGCAAGGATGAATATGATCCTTCATGGGGTTTCATCATCCCAGCAACATCTTCGATTTGGTGATACGTTAGGTGTGGATTGGCCTTCTGACGAGCCAACTACTTTTGATGCTGTTGTTATGAATCCGCCTTACTCGCAAAAATATGATGCTAGCGAAGGCCTTCTTATGGATCCTCGATTTGCATCATTTGGCAAGCTCCCTCCTAAAAGCAAGGCCGATTATGCTTTTCTTCTTCACGGCTTCTATCACTTAAAAGACTCCGGAACGATGGCAATTGTTTTGCCTCACGGGGTTCTGTTCAGAGGCTCCTCCGAAGAAGCGATTCGGAAGAAGTTACTTGAGGAAGGAAAAATTTACGCTGTGATTGGTCTTCCGGCTGGTATTTTCTACTCTACCTCAATTCCAACCTGCATTTTGGTTCTGAAAAAGAATCACACATCGCGGGATGTTCTTTTCATCGATGCATCGAAGGAATTTAAAAAAGAAGGTCCAAGAAATTTCCTTCTTGACGAGCATTTGGACAAAATTTTCAACGCCTACAAAGAACGTAAATCAATCAAAAAATTCTCTTATCTTGCGAGCTTAGAAGAAATTCAATCACAGGGATTCAATTTAAATATTCCCCGCTATGTTGATACCTCAGAAGAAGAAGAGGAAATCGACTTGGAAGGCGTTTTTACAGAACTTCTAAGCATAGAAACAGACGAAAAACAGCTGAAGTCGGAACTTAACGGATTTTTCAAACAACTTGGGCTTAAAAACGAAATTTGAGGGTTAAAAATGGAAAAAAAAGAGAAAGCCCCCGTCCTTCGTTTTAAAGACACAAACGGAAAAGACTATCCCGCTTGGGAACAGCGTAAGTTGGGAGATATCGGAACAGTCCAGATGAATAAGAGGATATTTAAAACCCAAACCTCAACATCGGGAGAAATTCCCTTCTATAAGATTGGTACTTTTGGGAAGATCCCAGACGCCTATATAAGCAGGGAGTTATTTGAGGAATACAAGAAGAAGTATCCTTACCCCAAAAAAGGAGACTTACTTCTTTCTGCGTCAGGAAGCATTGGAAATGTAGTTGAATACAATGGAGAGGAGGCCTATTTCCAAGATTCCAACATTGTCTGGTTAGAGCACGGAAAGACCATAAGCAACTTTTTTTTAAAGGCCTTTTATTCTGTAGTTAACTGGGAGGGAATCGAGGGAACTACGATAAAAAGACTTTACAATAAAACAATCTTAGATACTCCGATAACATTGCCTTCTTTTGAAGAACAAGAAAAAATTGGCAATTTTTTTACCGTATTGGATAAGGTTATTACTCTTCATCAGCGTAAGTTAGAGGCACTAAAAAAATTAAAAAGAACATTGCTTCAAAAAATGTTTCCGAAAAAAGGTCACTTAAAACCGGAGCTCCGATTTTTTGGATTTACGAATGATTGGGAACAGCGTAAGTTAGAAGAGTTAGCCTCAAAATTCACTGGGGGCGGAACGCCAAATACTTCAAATCCTAATTATTGGAATGGCGAGATCCCCTGGATTCAAAGCTCGGACCTTAAGGAAGATGATGTTTTATCCCTCACAGTTAAAAAACACATCTCGCAGGAGGGATTGGAGAATTCAGCCGCAAAAATTGTTCCCAAAAACTCTCTCGTCATCGTTACTAGGGTCGGCGTAGGGAAATTAGTTGTGAATAATCAAGAAATTGCAACTAGCCAAGATTTTCTTTCTCTATCCGGAATCAAAGGAGATTCTAGGTTCTTGGCATACTCTCTTTATTCTCTATTAAAAAAAAATAGTCGGAGGGTCCAAGGAACTTCCATCAAGGGTATAACCAAAGTAGACTTCTTAAAGGAAACTATCTTGATTCCCTCTTTGGAGGAGCAAGAAAAGATTTCCTCATGTATGGTTGAGATCGACAAACTTATTACTCTTCATCAACGTAAGTTGGAAATTTACAAAAAATTAAAGAAAGGTTTGCTTCAAAAAATGTTTATTTAGGAGGGAAAAATGTCCGAACTTGAGTCAAACATTGAGAAAAGCTTGATAAATCAACTTACATTGGGGGTATCTCAATGGACATATAGACCTGATATAAAAAATACAGAACAGCTGTGGGCAAATTTTCGGACTAAATTAAATCAAAACAACATAGGAGTTTTGAGAGGTCAGGAAATTACTGACCTCGAGATGGAGCAGATCAAGGCTTATATGGCTGAGCAAGGCGCGAGTACATACAAGGCCGCCTTGTGGCTTGCAGGTGAACACGGAATAGCTCAGATTCCGTTAGTTCGTGAAGATGCATCCCTGGGTACAGTTTCGTTGATGGCGCTTAATAATCGAGAGGTTGCAGGCGGACATTCTTCTTATGAAGTAATCAACCAATTTTCCCCTTCTGACGCCGACAGAGATAGAAGATTCGATGTATCACTGCTTGTCAATGGCATCCCTCTTGTCCACATCGAACTAAAGAATCAAGATCATCCCTACATGGATGCCTTTAGGCAGATACAAAAATATTGCCGGGAAGGGCAGTTTTGCGGGTTATTTAGTTTCGTGCAGATGTTTGTAGTTTCAAATGGGACGGACACCAAATATATCGCCTCTAACATCAACGGAGAAATGGGCGAGAAATTTCTGACAAGTTGGGTCGATGAGGAAAACAAAAGAGTAAATGGTTATTTGGATTTTGCCAAAGCAGCACTCAATGTTCCGATGGCTCACCTAATGGTCGGTAAGTATTCCGTTATTGATGAGGCAAATAGACGGCAAATCTTACTGCGTCCTTACCAGATCCATGCCATTACTAAGGTGAGAGAAGCTTCGAGAAAAAATAATTCGGGTTACGTTTGGCATACGACAGGTTCGGGAAAGACACTGACTTCTTACACAGTAACGAAGAACCTTCTCGACATTCCGTCAATTGATAAAACGATCTTTTTAATCGACAGAAAAGACCTCGATAAGCAGACTTCCGATGATTTTCGTTCCTATGCTTATAACGACGATATAGACATCGATAAGACTGAAAATACTAGGGATCTCGAAAAGAAACTGTTAAGCAACACCAGAGTTGCTATCGTTACAACGATTCAAAAATTACAAAATATCATTCGAAAGTACTCAAGCGACTCCCTGGATGCTACTGCTCTGAAGAAGAAAAATAACCTCAGAAATAAGAGAATAGCTTTCGTAGTTGATGAGTGTCATAGGACAGTTTCGCCGCAGACAAAAAAAGAGTTAGATGATTTTTTTGGCGAGCCGGGAAGACCTAGTCTATGGTTTGGCTTTACAGGCACTCCAATCTTCGCTGAGAATAAAAGGGAGGCTCTTGGTAATCTTGCGCGTACAACTGAAGAGTTATATGGTCCAATTCTTCATAAGTACACGATTAAAGAAGCTATTCATGATGGCGCTGTATTAGGCTTTCAAATTCAATCGATGGGTAAGGGCAAGGAGTCGCTTCAAGAAATAGCACTTCAAAATAACCTCGAGACTCAGGACAAACTTGCAGACATGTCAGAGACTGACCTTGAAAAATTAGTACTCCGGCGTTGCGAGGCCAGCAATCAGGATCTCTATAACAATCCGACTCATCGGGAGAAGGTCGTTGATTACATATTGAACAGAAGCTCTGGAAAATTCAATATTAATGCAGGAGCAGGTAATACGTTCGAAGCCATGCTTACTTGCAGTTCAATTAAAGAAGCCCAAGCCTATTACAAACTTTTTAAAGAATTTAAAAACAGAGGAAAGATCAAGGAAGGCATTCTTTCCAAACTTCCGGATTTTCCAAAAGTAGCAATCACGTATACGGTTGGAGAAAATGAGGATGGGGCGCAGGTAAATCAAAAAGAAATGGCGGAGGCCCTAAAAGACTATAAGGAAATGTTTCCTAAGGCTCCTGCAGATATTTCCGATTTGAACGCTTACAACGCGGATCTAAATAAAAGGCTGGCTCGAAAAGAATCGAGATATAGAAGAAGGGAAGAACAGCTGGATCTAGTCATCGTTGTGGATCGGCTGTTAACAGGCTTCGATGCTCCCTGTCTTTCGACGATCTTTTTAGATCGGCCGCCCATGAAACCTCAGCATCTTATTCAAGCTTTTTCAAGGACAAATCGAATTTTCAACGCGACGAAGAGATACGGCCAGGTTGTGACACTTCAATATCCTTTGGAATACTCAAAGAAGATTGATGAGGCCTTGTTGCTGTACTCTAACGGAGGTGCTTCTGAAGTTTCAGCTCCTGCCTGGAAAACTATTAAGCATGATTTGAAGCAAGCAGCACAAGAGCTTAAAGCTTTAACAATATCCAGTGAAGACATAGATGAGTCATCTCCGGAGAGCATTGAGAAAATTAAACTTTTCGTCAGAGCTTTCCAGAAAGTTGACAGACTGCTGAGCAGCGCTCAGGTCTATGACGAATTTGAGGACGAAGAAGAACGTAATTCTTTGGGGATTACGGTTCAAAAGCTACAGTCGATGGCGGGGCTTTATCAAAACGCCCACGAGAAAATCAAGAAAGAAGGAGGAGACGATCCCAATCCGCTCATGTTAGATCTTGATTACGAACTAGAAGCTGTTAAGTCGTTCGAGGTTAACTATAACTACCTAATGAATCTCATCCAGACCTTTGTTCCAAACGAAAAAACAACAGAGAAGACAGAGATTGATCCTAAGGCCGACGCTAGAGTGAAGAAGTTCATCGAATTGTATAAACGTAGCAATACTGCGATTGGCGAGATCATCGAAAAGTTTTGGGATGATTTAAAACAAGAGCCAAATAATTTTGCTGGCAAAGATGTCCTCGTGATTATGTACAGCCGTGTTCGAGAAATTCAAGACGTTGCACTTCAGATGTTTTCAGAAGAGTGGGCTGTTCCTATTGAGGAATTAAACGCCGTTAGGGATAGCTGGAATGGCGGAGAGGTACCGGAACTTAATGGTAACTACGATGAATATTCGGGTCGTCACGATGAGTCGAAACTGAGGTACAAGCATAATCTGCGCAAGGCTGCGAAAAAGTTATTCATTAACACTCTTGCACCTCTACAACAATTCTGAGCTGGTAGATTTAGTTTAGGCAACTGTTGCTAGAAGTTTTGATTGGACGATTCCGAGAAAATAGACGGGTAAAACTGGATGATGAAAAAAGAAAAGGACGGAGTGATTTATATACTGACGAACCCATCTTTTCCGGAATACGTAAAAATTGGGTACGCCGCGAATGTCCAGGAACGATTACGAAGCCTTAATCGAAGTGAATGTATCCCCTTTGCTTTTAGAGTTTATGCTACTTATGAAGTTTCTGTTCGTTTAGGGGATAAGGTTCTGCATTCCTTAATCGACCGGTTAAACCCAGGCTTAAGGGCAATCGAAACTTTTGATGGAAGGACTAGAACAAAAGAGTTTTATGCCATGGCGCCTGAGGATGCCTATGCACTATTAGAAAGTATCGCCACGATAAGCGGTACGAAAGACAAACTGAAGCGGTTTACTCTGGAAGGCCACGAAATTACAGATTGGATTTTTTTGAAATTAATGTAGAAAAAATCTCTAATTTCCGCTGAATTTTCTC
>Freddie_p1__coassemble_1688_pt1 | contig 9728 bp, 9 predicted proteins | sample Freddie_p1__metabat2_low_PE_013 | metagenome-assembled genome bin Freddie_p1
CAACTAAACACAGGTTTAAAACAAAAAGAAGTCAACCGTTTTTAGGAAATGACACGGTGAGAACACCGTTCGCGCGCGTGCGAGAATTCATTTAGGATACCGTCATTTATAAAAATTATATCCCCTCACTTATTGAAATTTATTTGTAAAAAAACTAACAAATGAAATTCTTCGCAAGAGCCTGATTATCTCTCCCCGCAACTCCTTCTAAACAACCAATCAAATAAATAACAAAATCAAATCATAAAAATTTCCTTTATTTGAAGCTTCTCTCTCGCCAGCTGAAAAATAAGAGCCGAGTTTTTAGGCTCAGCTCTCAAAGTCTTAATTAATGGCAGTCAAACCTCACTGCCGTCTTTTGGTCTTTTGAATTTATTCTTGTTTCTTCTGTGCCGCTTTCTTCTGGTCTCCGGCCAGCACAAAAGTAATTTCATCAGGTTTGATGTATTTACGCAGTGCAGCGCTGACATCAGCTGTCGTCAGCTTAGAAATGGCTTCTGCCTGTTTCTTACTGAATGCCCATGTACGTTGATTTTCCATCTTGTCGTTCCAAGAGCGGGCAACCACATCGTCCTGAGAACGAGAGACCTGCATTGCCTGCAGCAGACCTTTCTTGGCTTCCTCTACCTCTTGGTCTGTAAAGCCGTCTATAGTCGCTTTAGCAATCACGTCGCGGGCACTGGCTTCTGCCTGAAGCATGTTCTGAGGAGCCACAATCGCACGGAAAACAAAGATACCGTTATTGCCCTTCGCAGGAATACGGACGTGAGAACCGGCACCGTAAGAGAGGCCTTCTTTCTGACGCAGTCTTTCAATCAAGCGATTAGAAAGTCCTGTGCCGCCGCCCAGAATCCAGTTGGCCACCGTCAGTGCCGGAGCATCCGGCGATGTGTCGTTGATCGGGAACACGGAGCGAGCAACGATAGTTGCGTTTTCCTTGTCAGGCGTATCAATCACGACGCGAGTGGCCTGAACAGGACGGTATTCCGTTACGATCGGAGCGTAATGAGCTTTAGAAACGTACTTGGCGTAGTCATCGCGAATGATCTTTTCAACGGCCTTCGGATCAAAGTCACCGACGATAGAAATCTCACCTCTGGACGTGCCGCCGAATTCTTTATAGAAAGCTCTGACCTGATCAACTGTCAATCTATTTAACTGTTCCAGCGACTCATCTAAAGAGTATTCATGACGAGGGTCGCCTTTCGGATAAGTATTGAAATGCTGCGTAATCGCATTCTGTGCCAGCGCATCCGGCTTATCACGCATGCTTTCAATCATGACCTGCATCTGCTTCTTGAACTGATCAAATTCATCCTGAGGCATGATCGAGTTGTGCATAACATCGAACACCAACTCAAGAGCGGCCGGAAGATTCTTTCTCGTCGTCGTGAAGTTCGTAATGGAACCGGCCATCTTCAGTTCGGTCATACGATCTTCAATCTCAGAACGCGTCATCGTCTTTGTTCCGCGGGTCAGCATCGCTGCGGCAACAGGTTGAAGACTGGACTTACCGAAAAGATTCTTCTCGTCACCGGACTTGAACTTCATGCAGACAGTCACGGTTTCACCGCGTGTCTGTTTCGGCAGCAGAGCAATATTCAGATCACCGATATCGATACGCTGTGTTCTCTTGTCGAGGTTATCGAAAGAAGAGTCAAAAGCTTCAATCTTCTGAGCGGCTCCCTGCGGCTTGTAGTTCGCCAGCAGTTCTTCTGCGCTCGGGGCCTTTGTGATCTCTGCGCGCTGAGGATTGTCATCAGGAATGAAAAGTCCGACGACGCGGTTGTCTCGCACGAAATACTTATCAGCCGCACTATCAGCCTGCTGAGCAGTGACGTCTTTGGTCTTATCGCGTCCGTAGAAGAAAAGTCTCCAGTCACCAAGTGCAATGTACTCGGACAAACCGACACCGAATCCTTCCGGATCGGCAAAGGCGCGTTCGTACATCGTTTCCATCTGAGCCTTGGTTCTAGTCAGCTCTTTAGAAGTCACAGGCTTCTGCTTCAGAGAACCTTCAATCGTCTCGATGAGCTTATCTTTAACTTTTTCTAGTGATTCGCCCTTCTTAACCGAGGCTCCGAAAATCACAAAGCCCGGTTCCTTAGCGCCGACGGCATAGCCGAAGACATTGGCAGCCAAACCGGTTTTAACTAAGGCGTCATACAAACGACCGTTAGGAGAGTCAGCCAGTACTTCAGTCGCAACTTCTACGCCTAAAGCATCAGGATGCAGAGCGCTCGGAATGCGATAGCCGACAGCCACCATCTGAGTTTCACCCTTGCGGCGGATCTCAAAAACGCGCTCACCGTCCGCAGTCGGTTCCACTGTCCATTCAGCAGGAAGCGCTTCTTTCGGATTCTGAATTAAAGAGAAATCCTTAACGATCCATTCCAGCGTCTTCTGCACGTCGAACTTACCGCTAACGGTTAAAACAGCGTTGTCCGGACGGTAATAGCGATGATAGAAAGCCTGAAGGTTTTCGATACGAACGTGCTCAATATCGCTTCTGTTGCCAATAGTGCTCTTGCCGTAGTTATGCCAGTCGTACATCATGGACTGCATACGCTTCATCAATACGCTGGACGGACGGTTCTCGCCCATCTCGTATTCATTGCGCACAACGCTCATTTCGCTGTCCAAGTCTTTTTTAGCGATAAAGGAGTTGCGCATAGCATCTGCACTCCAAGCTAAAGCGAACTTGAGGTTGTCTTCAGTAGCGGTAAAAGACACATAGTAATTTGTGCGATCCAGCCAAGTGGAACCGTTCATGCGGAAACCGCGGTTCGTAAATTCTTTGGTCGGATTCGGGAAGTTTTTGCTTCCTTTAAAAATCAGATGCTCGAGCAAATGAGCCATACCGGTTTCGCCGTAGTTTTCCTGACGAGAGCCGACCAAGTAAGTCATGTTAACGGTCGCCGTATCTTTAGAGGCATCCGGGAAAAGAACCACGCGTAATCCGTTGGCAAGACGGTATTCCGTTACGCCTTCAATACTCGGCCCTTGGGTCACACCGGCCGGAAGTGCAGTACCGGCTTGCGAAACGCTGACCGGTGCTTTTGTTTCTTCTGCTTGTGTATTCATCATCGTAAAGGCTGAAGCGACACAGGCCGCTAGAGCAAGTTTCTTCGCAATTTTCATAGAAAATAATTGTCTGTTCTAACAAATTGTTTGCTAAGGATAATCCGCTTGTCTTAAGACAACGTTCAATCAGCTCCCGGAAACCAATAAAACTTTGTCTAATTTGTAAGACTTTTTGTATAGAAATGAGAAATATTCTTCTTTTCAATATAGTTTTAACTTGAAGCGCGAAGAATTAATTTAGATTGAGTCTTCATTCATCTGCGTGGCCAATAAGTTATTTAAAGGAAAGAAATCTCATTCATGTGACTCCAAAAGTAGGACGCGGCCGTTCCTCGCTTTTCTTTTCGGACTTTTCTTCATCAATTGATGACGATTCACCGCATTATTAGCCTGCTTAATCCTCCATCCCTCTTGTAGGTGATTTTTCTTTCGTCTAATTCAAAAAATTCAAGAAGTTATTAGAAGTTTCCCGAGTACGATTTTGAATTACCCGCTCCTCCAAAATTGAGTAGAATGTGGCAGTTAACTCATGCGAAGAAAGCGTCTTAAAGAAGTTAAATAAGCGGCCTTCCTCGCATTTTTTGGATGAATTAAATTTAATTATGAAAAAACTCCTTCTCGCAACAGCTCTGGCAGCCCTTACCGCTCCCGTCTTCGCCCAGACCGCCTTCACCGTTAACGGTCAGACAGTTTCTGTGGCTGAACAGAAAGAACTTATGAAAGTTCTTGCCGACCGCGGAGTCAAAGACCAGAAACAGCAGCTCGAGGCTGCCCGCAGCATCCTCGCTCAGGAAAAACTCATCGAAGAAGCTGCTAAGAAAGCCAATATCGCTCAGGACCCTGCCGTTAAGGCACTGATTGCAGAACGCAAGACCGAGATTTACTCTGCTGAACTGGTTCGTAAGAATGCAGCGGCTCACCCGCTGACAGACGCCGACCTCAAGAAGACTTACGAAGAAGTCAAAAAGCAATACGATCCGAATGAAATCAAAGTTCGTCACATCCTGGTTAAAACCGAGCAGGAAGCCAAAGACATCATTAAGTCTTTAAATGCAGGCGGTGACTTTGCTGCGATCGCAAAAGAGAAATCTTTGGATCAGGGCACAGCCGCTCAGGGCGGAGAAATCCCGTTCACCAACATCCGCAGAATTGCAATCCCCGGATTTGCTGAAACTGCCATGGCTCTGAACAAAGGCTCTCTGCTTCCCGTTCCTTTCCACAGCGCACTCGGTTATCACGTTATCCAGCTTCAGGACAAGCGAGAAGTACCTCTGCCCTCCTTTGACGCTCTAAAACCTCAGATTCAGAATCTGGCTGCTCAACGTCAGGCACAGCAGTACATGGCTGATCTGATGAGAAACGCTAAGATCGCAGAAGCCGCTCCGGCTAAGAAAAAATCTTCTAAGTAATTTCCATTGATGCTTAAGAAAGGTCGCTTCGGCGGCCTTTTTTGCCAATTGAAAATGAAAATCTCTAAAGTCGGCTAATGGCGGGGGGAGTAAAGAGGATTATCCCTGTAAATTAGGGATGAAACCAGCTGTTCTTAAGAGTCGCGTAATGATATACCTCTATTTAACAAAAAACGGATTTTTAAGTAGAATTCATTGAATTTGAAAGTTTCATTACCTGAAACGATTATGTTGTTGGAAAAAAGAGAGTGAAGTTCCTTTACGACCTTTTGCCGGTGATTTTGTTCTTCGGCACATTTAAAGTTGCTCAGACAAATCCGGACTCTGCGGCTGCGCTTTGCAACCAATGGCTGGGAAGCGGCTTTCAAGCCGACCAGGCCCCGGTTATTTGTGCCACGGCTGCTGCGATAATCGTGTCGCTTCTTCAGATCGGCGTGAAATTTGTACGCCGTGAGAAGATCGATCCGATGCTGTGGATTTCTGTTGCAGTCATCTTAGTCTTCGGCTCTCTGACAATCTGGCTTCACGATGAAATGTTCATCAAATGGAAACCCACGATCCTTTACTGGATCTTTGGCGGAATCCTTTTGGGCGGTTCTTTCATGCATAAGAACTTCCTTAAGTCGCTTCTCGGTAATAAAGTTTCTCTTCCGGAACCTGCATGGAATATTCTCCTTCGCGGTTGGATCGGTTTTTTTGCCGTTACCGGTGTTCTTAATCTTATAGTTGCCTACACATGCTCCACCGACGTGTGGGTGAATTTCAAACTGTTCGGGCTGATGGGACTGACGCTCCTCTTTACCCTAGGCGTCGGCTTTTATATTTCTCGATTTATCCCTGAATCTGATTCGGAAGGAAAATAAAGATGAGTCACACTCCCACATTAGAAAGAATCAGTCAAGCGCTTGAGCCGATTTTCCCAATCGAGCTTCGCTTTACTGATTACACAAGACCTGAAGCCGGCAGAGCTCCTGCTGCAGGCTCCCTCTACCACCTCTTTGTCATTTCCAGACGTTTTGAAGGTCTGCCGAAAATTGACCGACACCGAATCGTTTACGAATACTTGAAACCTTTTATCGGTCACGGTATTCACAACATCAATATGACATTGCTGGCGCCGAGCGAATCTCGCCACTAATATTTTTATTTGAGGCTGCAGGTGCTTGAGTCCTTTGTGCTCGCCGCTGCGCTTGCCGGCGTCCTTCCTGCAGCCGTTGCTCAAACTGCCTTTACGGTTAACGGACAATTTGTTTCCGTAGAAGAACAAAAGCAGTTAATGGACTTCCTGAGAGCCAACGGCGTAACCAATGAAAAGCAGCTTAAAAACGCAGCCCGAAGCATTCTTCTCGAACAAAAAATCATCGAACAAGCTGCCAGAAATGAAGGTCTTCTAGAAGATCCTCGAGTTCGTGTTTTAACTTCGGAAAAACAGGCTCAGCTTTACGGATCGATTCTGAGCCGCCGATATGCTTCTGAGCATCCGATCACGGAAGAACAGGTTCGGAATCGTTACGACTCACTTCTCTCTAGCTACGATCCACACGAAATCAAATTTCGACATATCTTGGTAAAGACACCGGAAGAAGCTAGAGAAATTATTCAATCTCTCAAGGTAGGTTCCGATTTTGGTTCTCTCGCTAAAGAGAGATCTTTGGACCAAAGTACCTCTCAAAACGGCGGACAGATTCCTTTTACGAATATTCGTAATGTCTTGGTTCCGGGCCTCGCCGAAGCCATCCTCGCTCTTCAGCCGGGCGACCTTCTGCCGGTTCCTTTCAAAAGCAAGCTCGGATATCACGTGGTGCTTCTCGAAGAAAAACGTGAGGTCCCCTTTCCTTCTTATGAAGAAGTTAAGCCAAAAGTGCTTTCAGAACTTGAAAGACTTCAGACAACAGAGTTCTTGAACGACCTTCAGAAAGACGCAAAAATTCTCAAAGTTTCGGACAGCTCTGTCGACTAGACTGCACTGCAATTTTCCTTCTAATCATCTTCTAAAAGTAACATCCGCTTTCTTTTGGATCCTCCGCAACCTCTAATCGTACCTAGCCACTTCGTTCTGGCTGATAAAATGGCGTTTTTTAATCATTGGAACACGTCATGGGTTTCTTAACCGGTAAAAAATTCCTGATCACTGGAATCTCTTCTAATCGCTCTATTGCTTATGGAATTGCAAAGGCTTGTGCCAGAGAAGGCGCTGAACTAGCTCTTTCCTATAACAACGAACGCTTTAAAGAACGCGTGCAGGGCTTTGCCGATGAATTCGGCGCCGGACAAGTCATTAAGTTGGATGCATCTTCCGATGAATCAATTGATTTAGCAGCCCTTGAACTCGCCAATCGCTGGACCGACGGTTTTGACGGCTTTGTCCACTCGATCGGCTGGGCGCCCCGCGAATCCATCAGCGGCAGCTTCCTCGAAGGCGCTTCCCGCGAAGGCTTCCTCTCCGCAATGAACGTCTCCGTTTACTCCTACATTGCGATGGCTAAGAGAATGGTCCCGTTAATGGCCGGCCACAAAGCTTCTTTGCTGACATTGTCTTACCTCGGCGGAGAAAAAGTCGTTCCCAATTACAACACGATGGGACTTTGCAAAGCAGCGCTTGAATCTGCTACCCGCTATATTGCTGCTGACGTCGGCCCGCAGGGCATTCGCGCCAACACACTCTCCTGCGGCCCGATTAAGACTCTTGCCGCAAGCGGCATTAAAGGCTTTAGCTCAATGCTGGCTCAGTGCAAAGCCGTTTCTCCGACTCGTTCTTTGGTTTCAATTGATGAAGTCGGCAATACCGCAGCCTTCCTTCTTTCCGACAATTCTCTTGGAATCACTGCGGAAACCATCTATATCGACGGCGGCTTTTATGCTCTTGCCTGCTGTGTCGATCAGACAGCTTCTGAAAACGCCTAAACAGCGTTTTTACTTTTCAATGAGCGGTCTTACACGGCCGCTTATTTGTATTTCGGCACGCCGAGACCTTTTTCTTTAAGTTTCTTCATCCGCTCGGCATCCCCAATCGCCCATTCTTTGAACAAACCCCGCATCCATTTGTGCGCCGGATCTCGGTGTTTACTATCTGACCAAATCAGAACGTTCCACTTTTCAGTTTCCTCGAAGTCAATCGGCAGAGGAAGTGCTGTTAATTTGTATGCCTTCATAGCCATCTCGGCCGCGCGCCAGCCGCAAACCGATATCAGATTTGTCTTCTCCATTGCGCCCCAGGCGGAATGGAAACGAGAGGTAGAAAAGCGCGTATACTCCATAAATCTTTCGTATTGAAACAGTCCCTGCTCCGGACCGACCCAGGAAGACGATCGACCGGTACGGATTGAAACGCGGTCATAGACCTGTAGATAGCGAGTCAGAAGCGGGCCTTTGATTTACGTTAATGGGTGACCCTTTCTTACAAGCAGCAGACGATCCAGAGGATAAAGCTACATTCGATGTAAATCCGGAGCCAAATCCACGTCCGTAATCACTGCAAAGTCTGCCTTGCCTTCACTCACGGCCGCGATCTCATTGTCATGCTTACTCAAATCTAATCGTACCTTTGGAGCTCTCTCAATCATCTTCGGCAACACACCGGAAATCACGACGGAGATTTCGGTCATCACGGAACTCAAAACAAAAGTTCGGGTGGACTGAGTTGGATCAAACTGCGTATCCATCATTGCTTCCGAAGCTTCCAAAATCTGATGAATCTGAGACTTGATCTGCATATAGTAATCTGTCGGCACCCACAGCCCTTCCATTTGTCTAAAAATCTCCTACGGAAAATACGAACGAATCCGAGAAAAGTTCCCGCTTGAGGAAGACCGAGAGAGATTTAAAAGGAGTCCTGCACGAAGCAAAATGCCTGTCTTTTCTAATTCCGCAAGAAATCTCATATCATCGATAGAAAGCTTTGTAATATCTGCCACAGTGATTACCCTTTGTCAACAATGCAAAGATAGGAATGCAACTTGCGCAAAGTATATCTCCGTAAGGCACGCTTAAGATACCCACATAAACACCAAGCGGTACATCACTTAATAACCACAAAACAAGGAGAATTACGATGCTTCGTAGAAGTCTGCTTACATCTGCTATCGCAGCCTCTTTACTCACAACATTCTCTCTTCCTGCATTCGCAACGCAGGTCTATGAGACCGATCTCGTTATCATCGGCGGCGGCCTTTCCGGCTTAGCAGCTGCTCAGAGTGCAGTTGACCAAGGCGCCAAACCGATCGTTCTTGAAAAAGAAGCAGCCTTGGGGGGGGGGGGCGGCAAAAACTTCCCGGAAGGAAGTCTCGGTGTCGGTACTCGCTATCAGAAAGAACACAACATCAACACAACGGTTGACCAGGTTCTCACAGCTGCTCTGCAGTATCACCACTATCGCGCCGATCCGCATGTTCTTCGCGTTTTGATCGAAGAATCCGGTAAGACAATTGACTGGGTTATGGACAAAGGCGCAGAAATGCGCGGCATCCGCACCATGTATCCGAAAGAAGAATCTCTGATGACATGGCACTTATTCAAAGGCGGTGCAGCCGGCATCATCCAGCGCTTCGCTAAGGAAGTCCGCGCCAAAGGCGGCACAATCCTCACCGAAACTCCGGCTAAGAAACTGATCGTTGAAAACGGTAAAGTGGAGGTGTTGAAGCTGTTGACGGCGAAGGCGAAAAAGTCATCGTTAAAGCTAAGAAAGTCATCATCGCTACCGGCGGTTTCGAATCCAACAAAGAAATGCTCGCCAAGTATGTGAACGACTCCTCTGCGCTCGGCATGTTCGAACCGGTTTGGTATCGCGGTCCGGTCACCGACGGTAAGAACGGCGACGGCCGTACCGGTGACGGCATCCAGATGGCTCAGTTAGTCGGTGCCGGCGTCAAAGGCGTGCACACCATTGCCGGTAACGCTCCGTACCTTGCCGACTTGCCCCCGATCAACCAGTTCATGGGCGCTGACGAACTCAAACAAGGCCGCTGCGCTTTGGCTCAGCCCTGGCTTTGGGTCGACCAGCACGGCAAACGCTTCTTCAACGAATCCCGCGGCTCTGTGTTCGTTGACGTTTACAACGCCATGACAAGCGCCGGCGGCGTGATGTACAACATTATCGACCAGCAGAAATATGACCAACTGGTCAACAAGGGCTAATGGCTAGCCATTGAATATCTAATCAAACCTATACATACTCAGCTTCCTTAATGACATGGAACCCCTTTGCTCCCAGCGAGATAGAGGGAGCAAAATGAAAGT
>Freddie_p1__coassemble_2019_pt1 | contig 8036 bp, 7 predicted proteins | sample Freddie_p1__metabat2_low_PE_013 | metagenome-assembled genome bin Freddie_p1
AAAATTAAGTCTCTAAAGGCCATTGGGAAGAATCAAGCATTTTACAGAGCTTCCAAAAGTTTCCGTTGCCATCTTCCTACTTGCCGTGGTCTTCATTGTTGCGCTGCTTCTCTTCAAGCCTTATATCGGCCACACTCTCGGCAGCCGCGACATCATCATTATCTCCATGCTTATGGCCGGTCTTGTGATGTATTGGTTCTGCGATATCTCGCTCGATAGAATTAAGAACACCCCGATCTTTGGCGGCGGCATGGAAAGCTTGGTAGTCGTTCTCGGTATCGTTTGGATGAGTTCTACTATCATCGGTGCGCATATTCCGGAAATTAAGACACAGGCGACGGCTTTACTGGAGCAATATCCTGCCCTCCTCGCTGTCGCATTCTTCTGTGTGTCCGCACTTCTCTTTAGCCAGGGCGCTACAGCCGCTTTGCTGGTTCCGGTTGCTGCCAGCTTTGGCGTGGATGTCAGCACGATTCTTGCCAGCTTCGTCGCTTGCTCGGCCCTCTATATCACCAATATTTATCCGACGACAGCTTTTGCAATTGCCTGTGAGGACACCGGTTCGTTCATGGACAGAAAATGGAACGGTTCCTGGGTTATCAACCCCCCCCCCTTCTTCCTTCCCGGCATCGTCGGTCTGGTTGCAGCAGTTCCTTTTGGTTTCTTGATCTCTAAGATGGTTCTCTAATTTAAGTTGAGGAGCTAAAACTTATCGGAAAATTTCCCGAATAAGTTAGAAGGCTGGAAAGCCGCGACAGTCGTCTATTTGAAAAGGCTGCCGCGGTTTTCTTTTTTCTTGGGCCGCTTTTCCGTTTTCGAACTTCCGAAGAAAACCGAAAGAACTAGAATTCAAGAGTCTCAGTAATAAAAGTTTCAAAAACTGTTTTTCATTTCAAAAGGTTCTTATGTTTTCTTTTTGCATTCCTACAGAGTTCGTTTTTGGTTCCGGATCGTTTAAGAAGCTTTATCAATACCGCATGCCCGGAAAGAAAGCTTTGATCGTCACAACGAACGGAGGCTCTGTCAAAAGACTTGGCTACCTGAATGAATTAGAGAAACAGCTGGAAAAGTCCGACGTTTCTTTCGAGGTTTTTGACGGAATCGAACCCAACCCAATCACCGATAACATCATGGCTGCCGCAGCTAAGGCTAAAGAAACAAACTGTGACTTTGTTATTGGGTTTGGAGGCGGATCTCCTATGGATTCCGCAAAGCTCATCGCCCTGGCAGCAACGAATCCAGGGAACATTTGGGATTACTGTCAGAAAGGTACCGGGGGCAGAAAGCAGCCTGAGAACACACCTTTGCCTGTAGTGTGCATCTCCACTACAGCGGGCACAGGATCGGAAGCTGACAACAGCGGTATGGTGACCAATTCAGTCACGAAAGAAAAATTAGGTATCGGCTTTCAAAGCCTCTTTCCTGTCCTTTCCATCGTTGATCCGGAATTGATGGTTTCCGTTCCTCCGAAACTTACTGCATACCAAGGACTGGACACTTTCTTCCATTTGGCTGAAGGTTATTTGTCTAAAAAGGCTAATCCTTTCAACGAAATGTTTTCGATTACAGGCATCGAAAAGATCGGCTCTTATTTGGGTCGTGCCGTAAAGGACGGAAAAGATTTAGAGGCAAGGGAAAATGTGGCTTTTGCCAACACTCTTGGCGGCTTTGTAATGTCCACAGGAAAGCTGCTCAGTCAGCATTCTTTGGAACATATTTTGAGTGCATACCATCCTAACCTTCCGCACGGCGCAGGACTCGTTCTGATTTGCCGTGCTTACTTTGGCTTTTTTATTGAAAGAGGCCTGTGTTCTGAGAAATTCGTAAAGATGGCAAAGGCTCTTGGGCTTAAGGAGGTTAATGAACCTAAAGATTTTCTTATTGCATTGGAGTACTTGCTGCAGGAATGCGGTGTTGCCGAAATAACAATGAGCCAGTTCGGAATTAAAGAAGATGAGCTTCCCGGCTTTGCAAAAGAGGTCAGAACCTCTCTTCCTTTGGCTTTCGATTGTGATCCGATGGATCTTACTGTTGAAGACTGTGAAGAAATTTACAGACGCTCTTTCAAATAGACCGATATCGGCCTTTTGAAAGCTTGTGTCTTGATCGTTGTGGATGAGACACTAGCTTTTATTACTTCTAACTGACTTATTTTTCTCAAGTTTTCTCGGTTTTTCGCGGAAAGCCTCAATACGTGAGAAAATAACAAATTCTATTTTTGATTCGCATATTCACAATTAAGCACCATGAGCGAAACACAGAACAAAGAACTCGCTAAGAGTTACGATCCGGCTTCGATTGAAGCCAAGTGGTATCCCTTCTGGGAAAAACAAGGTTATTTCAAGGCCGGCCTTGCAGAAGGCAAGCCCTCTTTCTCTATCCAGCTGCCTCCGCCGAACATTACCGGTATCCTTCATATGGGTCACGCCTTCAACCACAGTGTGATGGACTCCTTGACCCGCTTCTACCGCATGAACGGCTACAACACGATGTGGCTGCCGGGAACCGACCACGCCGGTATCGCAACTCAGATCGTTGTTGAACGTAAGCTGGAAGCTCAAGGCAAGAATCGCCGCGATATGCCGCGCGACGAATTCGTCAGAGAAATCTGGAAGTGGAAGGACTACTCCGGCGGCAACATCCTTAATCAGATGCGCCGTTTGGGCGATACCCTTGACTGGGACCGCCTCTATTTCACAATGAATGACGACCTCGCCAAGGTCGTGGTTGACTGCTTTGTCGACCTGTACGAAAAAGGCTTGATCTACAGAGGCCGCCGTCTTGTGAACTGGGACCCGAAACTTCAGACCTCGGTTTCCGACCTCGAGGTGGAACCGAAGGAAATGGACGGACATCTCTGGGAAATCCGTTACCCTGCTGCTGACGGCTCCGAAGGTGTCGTTGTTGCAACGACCCGTCCTGAAACCATGTTCGGTGACCAGGCAGTAGCGGTCAATCCCGAAGACGAACGCTACAAAGGCTTGGTCGGCAAGAAACTGAAACTGCCTCTGACCGACCGTGAAATTCCGGTCATTGCAGACGATTATGTGGATAAAGAGTTCGGCTCCGGCTGCGTGAAGATTACGCCGGCCCACGACTTCAACGACTTTGAAGTCGGCAAACGCCACAACCTCGAACAGGTCAATATTATGACCAAGACGGCTCATCTGAATGACAACGTGCCCGAAAAGTACCGCGGCATGGATCGTTATGAAGCTCGTAAGGCCGTCATCGAAGACTTGAAGGCTCAGGGCCTGCTCGTCGGTATCAAGCCGCATAAACACATGGTTCCGTTGGTGCCGAGAACCGGTGAAGTGGTTGAGCCGATGATTTCCGAGCAGTGGTTCCTGGCCATGAGCCAGCCCGCTCCGGAAGGCAGCCGTTATCCCGGCAAGTCTCTGTCCGACCTCGGTTTGGAAGCTGTTCAGGAAAACTTAGTCAATATCTTCCCCGAACAGTGGCAGAAGGTTTACAAAGACTGGCTCTCTAACATTCAGGATTGGTGCTTGTCCCGTCAGCTTTGGTGGGGACATCAGATCCCGGCTTGGTATGACGACAAAGGCAATGTTTATGTTGCTCATAGCGAAGAAGAAGCCCAGCAGAAGGCAGGCGCCGGCGTTAAGCTTCATCGCGATGAAGACGTGCTCGACACCTGGTTCTCTTCTGCCCTCGTACCCTTTTCTACATTGATCAATGATCCGAAGGCTTTTGATATTTATCTTCCTTCTTCTGTTCTCGTGACCGGCTACGACATCCTCTTCTTCTGGGTGGCTCGTATGGTCATGATGACTCGCTTCTTCACAGGACGCGTGCCCTTCAAGAATGTCTACATTCACGGTCTGGTCCGTGATGCTGAAGGGAACAAGATGTCTAAGTCAGAAGGCAATACTTTGGACCCGCTCGATATCATCCAAGGTGTTGATCTTGAATCCTTAGTCAAGAAGAACACGACCGGACTTCGTCAGCCCGAAAAAGCCCCGATCGTAGAAAAGAAACTGCGCAAGCATTATCCGGAAGGCATCAACGAAATCGGTGCCGACGCTCTTCGCTTTACGATGGCCGCATACGCAACCCTCGGCCGCAACGTCAACTTCGACGTCAAACGCGCGGACGGCTACCGCAACTTCTGCAATAAGCTTTGGAACGCCACACGCTTCGTTCTGATGAACGTTGAAGGTAAAGACTGTGGTCTTGATCCGAATGCTCCGATGGAATACTCTGCTCCGGACCAGTGGATTTGGTCTGAGTTCGAACGTACCGTTCAGGAAGTCCGCAAGGCCTTTGAAGATTACCGCCTGGATAACGCCGCCAACGCGATCTACTCCTTCATTTGGAACCAATACTGCGACTGGTACCTTGAACTTTCTAAGGTTCAGTTGAACCAAGGCAATGAAGCCGTTCAGAGAGCTACCCGCCACACATTGGTCACAGTTCTTGAACAGACATTACGTCTGGCTCACCCGATTATTCCGTTCATCACGGAAGAACTCTGGCAGAAGGTTTCCGTTGTTGCCGGCGTCCGCAGTGAAGATTCCGTTGATTCTTTGATGGTCCAGTCTTATCCGGTTTACGACCCGGCTAAGGTCAACACTCAGGCTGATATAACGGTCAACGAACTCAAGGCTATGGTTGACGCCATCCGCAACTTGAGAAGCGGCATGCTCGTGCCTCCTTCTAAGAAAGTTCCTTTGGCCGTCAGCAGCCGCGACGGAGAAGCACGCGCCAGAGCCGAGAAGCTCACACCGTATCTCCAGACGCTCGGCCGTCTTGAAGAAGTTATTTTCACCGATGACCTAGAAACTGTTCGTCCGGTCGGCTCTGCCGCTCCCGTTGCCGTGGTTGATGACTTCAGCCTGATGCTCATCATCAAGGTTGACGTTGCTGCTGAACGTGAACGTCTGAGCAAGGAAATTGCCCGCTTAGAAAACGAAATTGCTAAGGCTAATAACAAGCTTTCCAACGAGAACTTTGTGAAGAAGGCTCCAGCTAAAGTGATTGAACAAGAAAGAAGCCGTCTGGCCAACAATGAGCAATTGCTGGCCTCGAACAAAGAACAGCTTGCTAAGCTTCCTCAGGCTTAATCTATCCAAGGTGAGAAGAAAATGAAACTAATTCGATTTGCTCCCCTCGCTCTGGCCGTGTTTTCCGCTGCCGCCAGCGCTGATATGTTTACGGCCAATCTTTATGACGTGAACAATATCAACCAAGACGTGATCGATTCCAGACTGTCTATGTCCGGTCCGCTCTTTAACGGCTGGGACCGCACCTTCAAACAAGGCGATCCTTGGGTTGAAGCCTATGGAATGACGCATCGCATCAACCGCACCGGTGACTTCGGCAAGTTCAAAAACAAAGGCGCCGGCGGAGTCTTCGGCTACGACCACGTCATTGCCGATAATTTCCGTCTGGGTCTTGCTTTGAACGGGGGCGCCGGCAAGCTGAAATGGTATGACGAAGAAGGCGAAGGTGATGATTTAAAGCTTGACTCTCATTGGTACGGTGTCAACCTTTACGGAACTTGGACGGGCAAAAAAGTTAACGTCATCGCCAACTTGGGCTACACCCATCAGAAAGATGACGGAAAGCACGATATCGAGGACCGCAACTCCCACGCAATCAATGCCGGTATCCGCTTTGAAACCAGTTTTGTCGCCGGCGGAATTTCTTTCGTGCCTTACTACGGTGTCCGTTTCACACATCTTTCCAACGGCGTTTTGAAATCTGACGGCACAGACAATTTAGATCCCAACGAAACTCCGGAACCTGTTTCTATCCATATGTCTGACTCCAACATCTGGCAATTCCCAGTTGGTGTGAACGCCGGTTTTGAATATACCTGCGCTGCGGGCTGGAAGTCTCGCACGATGATCGATTTAGCCGTCATACCGACGGCCGGTAAACGCAAGACTTATTTCGGAGATGAAGGATCCGGTAGATTTGCAAACTCCGTTACCTATCGCGGTAAAGTCGGCCTCCAGCTGGCGAAGGGACAACATTCTTTCGGCTTGATGTACGGTGCAGCTGCAGGCGCCCACGGCAGTTTCGGCCAGAATGTCACTCTGAATTATCAGTTCATGTACTAAGGCTGTTTTGTTTTGAACAAGAGGTCGGTTCGTCCGGCCTTTTGTTTTTGGGCAGCAAGTTTGCCCACTCGCTTGATTCAAAGCATTGAATATGACAAGATTTCAGTCATGTCAGATTTAGCATTCCATACCGGTGTTGAAAACCGTTTCAAATACGCTTGCCTAGCCATGCGAAAAGCGCAGCGGCTGAACATATCTGCATGCGTGCTTTTAGAAACGGATGATGAACTTCGTCGGTTTGACAATATGCTTTGGGCATTCGAGCCCACCTCTTTTATTCCTCATGGACGTCCCAATACGCCTGACATGCAGAGAGGCGGTGTTGCCCTCTCCACACACGCCGCAGAACTTCCTGATGCGGAACTTTTAGTTCTTTTAACGCACGGCGCTCCTATCGATACTAAGGCTCTAATGGAGCGTTTTCCCAAAATCATTGACATTGTCGGTAGAGACGACCCTGAATTAACGGAAGGCCGGCATCGCTACGTTGCCTACAAAAGGCAAGGTATTGAACCGACCGTTGTCAAACGCGGCTGATTTTTGGATTGCCTTTGAGATCAGCCTAGACAAAAAGAGCTTCCGACAATGGAAGCCCTTCTGAAAATTCTTATTTTTACTAGCGCCTGCTCTTGGCTTTCGGTTGCTGAACATCGATACGCACACAGCTGATCGATCCGATGGTATTGCTGTTATAAGTCAACTCTCCGCCGTTTTCCCTCTTAGTTTCTAAAGAGTTCGGCATCAAAACATAGCAAACGGTGTTGTCGGTTTCATCAAACAACTTATAAATGCCGGCATTCGGAACTCCGGCAGAGAACTTGCCCATCGGTTTCATACGAGGCAAGAAAGGTTCGACTTGAACCGGATATTCTTGCACCTGCTTGCTTTCGGCTAAATTTTTCTTTTGGTCTGTTCTAGATTGGAGCGGCTGCACTTGATGTTTCATTTCTCCTGCAGGCTGCTTGTTCTGAACTGCTGACGATTCCGCTGCAATCGGGGTTTGCTCAGCTGCAAAAACCGCCAATGGCGCTAAAAATAAAAGCCAGGAGAAAACGATTGCTTTCTGATTCATGAATTAGCCTCTAAGATTATCTTTTTTAGAATAAGTAGCCTGCACCGATACCGGCGCCGAAGTTGCCTCTTGTGTCACCGGTTCCGTTCACTTTGAAAACCCACTTACCGTTGTCAGTGATAGTTGAAACTCCGACTGCAAATCCGCTCTCTCCTCGGTATGTAGCAGCACCTAAAGCTGCAAGACTTTTGCCGGGAACATAAGATTGAGGAATGGAAGCTGCAGCCATTGACATAGCGATACCGGCCCTCAAATCTTTATCTACGGTATTAACGTGGTGTCTTAATGAACGAAGCTGACCGACGTTGACGGCATCCGTTTCAGCAACGCCTGGTGCAACTCCGTGAATACGTGCGTTATTTAATGTCACTCCGTCATCATTGATTCGAACAGTTGTTTTTCCGGCGGTAAGAGTTGTCTCTTTAGCTGCGTGCACAGACACTGTATCGTGAGCGACAGTCACTCTGCTCTGTCCTGAAGCGGATAGAATCTCGGCCTTTTCAGAGTTAAAACCAACTTGGTTTCCGGCATATCCAACTGCGGCGTAGCCGTCATTGGAAGCAACGATTCCGTGTGTCTTGGAAGGAATATCTTTAGACTCCGTCGATGCAGCAGGCTTTAACTTTACTTCGACTGCGTTTTGAGTGGCTGAAAGAATTCCGTCACCTGCTTCCAAGCCGTTGTGGACCACGAGGTTGTGGTTTATTTCGACGTCATTGTTACGCAAAGATTTACCGTTTACCATCAAATCGCCTGTTGTAGAGTTCGAGCTTGTTTGGATAGCTCTATCTACTAAGTAATAGTTAGAATCGTAGCGTGACTGTTTAGGAAGCTCTGTAAAATGCTTGATTCTTCCCAATGGCCTTTAGAGACTTAATTTT